>Ga0209211_10000713_pt1 | contig 66447 bp, 55 predicted proteins | sample RifGroA2_FD_183992 | JGI IMG/M metagenome (GOLD analysis project Ga0209211, IMG submission 183992) | Groundwater microbial communities from Rifle, Colorado, USA - Groundwater A2 (SPAdes) (version 2) | ecosystem: Environmental > Aquatic > Deep subsurface > Groundwater | place: Rifle, Colorado... | reverse complement strand
CCGCGGACAGGCCGTCGTACTGCGTCAAACCGGCATCGGCGGCGTCCTCCGGAGAAAATCGCGCCTGCGCATGCAGCACCTTGCCGGTCTCGATATTGCTGGCCGCCACCCAATCGGTTGACGTGGCCGGCGCGGCGCTGGCGACGGTGCTGGTGAGCAGGGCAAGGCCGAGTAGCAGGCGTGTAGGCATGGTGTTTCTTCCTGGGGAAATAGGCGTGAGCATGCCCGCGAAGCGAGCTTGCGTCATGGTACAAAAGTCACGTCAGCTGAGCAGTTTGCGTTCGAACTCGTCAACGGGCATCGGCCGACCCAGGTGATAGCCCTGCAGTTCATCGCAGCGCAGCAGGCGCAGCAGCTTGGCCTGCTCTTCTTCCTCGACGCCTTCGGCGACCACGGTCAAGCCGAGCGAGTGCGCCAGACTGATGATATTGGTCACCAGCGACAGCGTGTCCGGGCTCAGGGCGAGCGCGTTGGTAAAGCTCTGGTCGATCTTCAGGGTGTCGGCGGGCAATCGCGACAGGTAATTCAAGGACGAGTACCCGGTACCGAAATCATCGATGGCGATCTTGCAGCCCAGGCTGCGCACGGCCTGCAGGACCTGCACGCTCTTGGTGATGTCGTCCATCAACATGCTTTCGGTGATTTCTATATCCAGCCCATGTTCGCCGGCGTATGAATCGAGCAGCGCCGTGCATTCGTCGACGAAATCGGCGTGTCGCAATTCGCGCGCCGACACGTTCACTGCGATCCGCAGTCCGGCGTAGCCCTGGTCCTGCCACTGCCGCCAGATCGCCAGCCCGGCGCGGCGAACCCAGGCGCCCACTTCGATGACCATTCCGGTTTCCTCGAGCACCGGAATGAATTCCGCCGGCGAAACCAGCCCGCGCTCGGGATGCCGCCAGCGCAGCAGGGCTTCGGCGCCGGTCAGTCGATGCGAGGCGGCGTTGAACTTGGGTTGCAGGAACAGTTCGAAGGCATCGTTGGCCAACGCCAGGCGCAAATCGCGCTCCAGTTCGGTGCGCCGCGTGGCGCGCAGCCGGACATCCTCGGTGAACGGCAGCACCGGCTGGTCGCGGCTCTGCGCCTCCACCAGCACTGCCGCCAGGCCGCGTTCGATGGACTCGGCGGTGTTGGCTTGCGCCGGCGCCAGCAACACGCTGCCATGCAATCGCACCCGCACTTCTTCGCCATCGACCAGGAACGGTTGCTCGCAGCACCGCTGCAACAGCGCGGAAACATTGGCCACCGCCGAATCCATGGTCTCGCTCGACGGGTAGGCAAACAGGAACGCATCGTCGCCCGGATGGGCGAACAGCGACTCGTCCGGCATCATCGAATGCAGGCGAGTGCCGACCGCGCTGAGCAGATGATCGCCGAAGCTGCGCCCTCTGGAGTTGTTGAAGTAGCGAAAACGGTCCAGGTCGGCCATCGCCAGCACGTGCGGCGCCCGTTCCAGCGCCGCCTTGATCAGTTCGCTGAAGGCCGTGCGGTTGGCTAGGCCGGTCACCGGATTGTGATAAGCCAGGTATTCCAGGCGTTCGCTCTTGGCGATGAAATCGCGGGCATAGTCGATCTGCCCGGTGAGCCGCTCCAGCAGCGCAACCTCTTCTTCGTCGTACTCCTGCGGCGCGCCGGAAAACAGGCCGAGCACCGCCCAGGGCGGCGAGCCGATCGGCAAGGCGATCTGCGCGGCGACACCCACCCGCGCCATTGCCTCGCGCAGGGAGGCGGGCGCATCGGAATTCGCGTAGTCCGGCGTGACGATGCGCTGACCTTCGCGAAACGCGCGCACCGACGGTCGCACCTCGGGGTCGGTGGGTTCGAGCGGCGCGGGGCCGAGGTCGGCGATCATGCCGGTGACCAAGGTATCGCCGAAGGCGCTGGTCATCGCCAGCGTATTGTCCGGCGTCGGCCGGCCGATCACCGCCGCCAGGAAATGGCCCTGCTCCACCGCCACCTGGCAGGTCATCCGCAGCAGTTCATCCGCATCGCGGGCGCGCAGCACGGAGTTGCCGTGCGCGCTGAGCACAGCCTGCATGCGCGCGGAAGCCTGGATCTTGGCTGCCTGCTGCATGCGCAGGGTGACATCGCGGTCGACACCGCGGTAGCCGATCAACGTGCCGTCCTCGTCGAGCAAGGGCTGGGCGGTACTCTCGAGCAAGCGCAGGCTGCCGTCGCGATGGCGCCAGCGCAGCACCCAGCCATTCCAGCCACGCTTGTCGGCCATCAAGCCGGGCAACGTCGCCTCCACCATCTGGCGATCGCCTTCATCCATCAGCCCCAGTGCGTACTGGCCGAGCAATTCTTCCGGCGTATAGCCGAGCAGACGCAACACGCTGACATTGCTGTACGCGTGGCGGCAAGCCGCATCCATTTCCCAGATCCAGTCCTCGGTCGTTTCGACGATGGCGCGAAAGCGCTCCTCGCTGGCGCTCAGCGCGCGCTGCATGCGCTGCCGTTCCCGGTGCTGTTCGGCCGCCTGCAACGCACGCTCGATGGCGGGCCGCAGACGGCGCAGATTGTCCTTGAGCACGTAGTCGGCGGCGCCGCGCTGCATGGCGTCGATGGCGCGCTCTTCGCCGATGGTGCCAGACACGAAGATAAAGGGCGTGTCCGGAGCCATTTCGCCAGCGATATCCAGGGCCTCCTGTCCGCTGAAGCCGGGCATGGAGAAATCGCTGAGGATCACATCCGGCTTGAAGCGCAACAGGGCCTCGCGCAGGGCGGTTTCGCTGCATACGGTCTCGACCACTACCGGCCGCCCCAGCTCGCGCAAGGCGCGCGTATTGAGCGCCAGGTCGACCTCGGAATCATCAACCATCAATATGCGCAATGGGTGCACGGACGAGTCCATGTCGGTAAATGCTCCACTACTACGACGGTTCCACGGCCCACGCGGGCGATTGATTCGCCAGCACCCAGTACATCCCGACCTGCTCCACGGTTTCAGCGAACTTCTCGAAGTCGACCGGCTTGACGATATAGCTGTTGACTCCGAGCGAGTAGCTCGTCAGCAGGTCGCCCTCTTCACGGGAAGACGTAAGCATCACCACCGGAATATTGCGCGTCTGTTCGGCGCCCTTCAATCGCTCGAGCACCTGCAGGCCGTCCATGCGCGGCATTTTCAAGTCGAGCAGTACCAGTTTGGGCGGCCCGTTGTCGCGGTCGGCGTACTCGCCCTGGCAGAAAAGATAGTCGATGGCCTCCACGCCATCCTTGACCCAGGCGATGTCGTTGACGATGCCCCGGCGCTTGAGGGCGCGCTGGGTCAGTTCTGCATCGTGTATGGAATCCTCGACCAGCAGGATCTGGACGTGCTCGTATTTTTTCAAGAGGCCACCTCGCTGATCGGCAACTCGAATGTAAAGCAGGCGCCGCGGTCCACCTCGGCCGTAGCGGATACTTGTCCGCCATGGCGGCTTACGATGCGCTGAACGATGGCCAGCCCCACGCCGGTGCCTTCGAATTGATCCGGCGGATGCAGGCGCTGGAACACCCCGAACAGCTTGTCGGCATAACGCATGTCGAAACCTACGCCATTGTCGCGGATGGAATAGTGCATAAAGTCACCCCTCCGTTCACCCCACACCTCGATGCACGCCAGGTCGCCGCGCGGCTGGCTGTACTTGAGCGCGTTGGCGATCAGGTTGGCCCACACTTGCCGGAGCAGCGCGGCATCGCCCTCCACCGCGGGCAAGGGCGCCACGGCGATCCGCACGGCGCCGCTGGCGGGGCCGGTGTTGACCTCGTCCGCCACGCTGCACACGAGTTCATGCATGTTGATCAGTTGCCGGTTGAGCGGCTTGCGGCCCAAGCGCGAAAACGCCAGCAGGTCGTCGATCAACAGGCCCATCCGCCGGGCGCTGTCGATGATCGTCTGCAGATAGCGTCGCGGCTGGACGTCCAGTTGGTCGCTGCAATCCTCGGCCAGCATGCGCGCGTAGCCGTCGATGTGGCGCAATGGCGCACGCAGGTCATGGGAAATCGAATAGGAGAAGGATTCGAGCTCCTTGTTCGCTGCCTCCAGCGCCTGCTGGCGTTCGATCAATTCAAGATTGAGTTCGACGATGCGCGCTTCGGCTTCCTTGCGCTCGGTAACGTCGCGGGCTGTCGCGTACATTTGTCCATCGGGTTGCGGCACCGACGTCCACGACAGCACTCGCCACGACCCGTCCTTGTGCCGGTAGCGGTTTTCGAAGTTCAGCACCGGCTCGCCGGCGGCGACCTGTCGCTCCACTTCGGCCAGGGTGGCGGCATGATCGTCGGGATGCACGAAGTCGAGAAACGGCCGGCCGAGCATTTCATCGATGCTCCAGCCAAGCGTCCTGCTGAAGGACGGACTCAGGCGCTTGAAATAGCCGTCCGACGAGGAAATGCAGAGCATGTCCAGCGACAGCTCGAAGAACAACTCGTAAGGATTTGGCGCAAGCTCGGGCAAGACTGGAGGATCCTCGGATAGCGGCGACCGGGGGCCCGACAAGCGCCAACTGGACCCCTTATCCAAAGCTCAACGCGGAACGTGATGCAGGCCGGACACCGGCCAATCCGGGGCTGGGCCGGCCGGGCCACGATGGGCCGGCAGGCGGCATCCGGTCAAGGCCGCAGGCAACGCCGGAAGAACGTCTCCATGGCCTTCAGCCGATGCAGGTTGTCGCTACCGCGCAGCGCGTGCTTGGCGCCCGGATAGGTCATCAGCTCGAAACCGATGCCGCGCTGCTGCAGCGCCGACATCAGTTTGGTGGAATTGATGAAGAGCACGTTGTCGTCGGCCATTCCGTGGATCAGCAACAGCGGCGAATTCAGTCCATCCAGATGGGCGAACACGGTGCTGTCGCGATAACCCTCGGCATTGGCCTTCGGGTGATCCATGTAGTGCTCGGAATAATGCGAGTCGTACAGCGCCCAGTCCGTTACCGGCGCGCCGGCCACGCCACACGCGTAAACGTCCGGGTGTTTGCCAAGCAGCATCAGCGTCATGTAACCGCCGTTCGACCAGCCGTAGACGCCGACGCGTCTGCTGTCCACGTAAGGCAGGGTCTTGAGGAATTCGACACCGCGGACCTGGTCTTCCACCTCGACACCGCCCTGGTGGCGAAACAGGGCGCCGCCGAACTTCCTGCCGCGACGGGGCGTGCCGCGGTTGTCGATCGAAAACACCAGGTAACCGTGCTGGGCAAAATACTGATCCAGGTCCGGCGCCCAGTTACGCAGGACCGTCTGTTTGGCCGGCCCGCCATAGACCTGCACGATCACCGGGTACTTCCTGGCCGGATCGAATCCGGCCGGCTTGAGCAGACTGTAATGCAGGGTTTCGCCATCGGCCGCGGCCACCGTGCCGAACTCGATCGGCCGATGCGCGCCCAGGTACTTGAAGTACGGATGGCCCTCGGTGATTTCGTTGGCCAGCAGGACCTTGAGCAGGCGGCCGTCAGCGCCATGCAGTTCGGTTTGCGGCGGCGTGGCCGGATTGGCCCAGCTGTCGATATAGACAGCAGCATTGGCGCTGAACTTGATCGCATGCATGCCCGGTGCCTGGGTCAGCCGTGTAACTTGGCCACCCGTAAGCGGCACGACGTAGGCATGGCGCTCGAGCGGCGAATCCAGCGTGGCGCTGAAATAGACCAGGCCCCTGGCCTCATCGAGCGCCAGCACGTCTTCCAGCATCCACTCACCGCGGGTGATCTGCCGCTTCTGCACGCCGTCGCGCGCGTACACATACAGGTGCTGGTACCCGCTGCGCTCGGAGGTCCACAGGAAATCGCCGTTGGCCAGGAAGCGCAGGTTGTTGTGCAGGTTCAACCATTTTTCGCTGCGCTCGGTCAGCAGCGTGCGTTGCTTGCCGGTGGCAAGGTCGGCCTCGATCAGGTCGAGCGTGCGCTGGTCGCGACTCTGGCGCTGGAACGTGACGTGCCGGCTATCGGCCCAGTCCACCCGCGCCAGATAGATGTCGGGATTCTTGCCCAGGTCGAGCCAGCGCACGCGGCCGCCGGTGGGCGCGATCACGCCCAACTGGATCGTCACATTGGCATCGCCGGCGGCCGGATAGCGCTGCTCGACGATTTCGGTGCGATCGGCATAGATCTCGAAGCGCTTCTGGATCGGCACGCCGGACTCATCGGTGCGGGTGAAGGCGATCGCCGAGTCATCCGGCGCCCACCAGTAACCGGTATGGCGATCCATTTCTTCATCGGCAACGAACTCGGCCACGCCGTTGGCGATGGCGTCCGACGCGTCGCGGGTCAGCTGTGACTGCTTGCCGCTGGCGAGGTCGATCACCCACAGATTGCGGGCGCGGATAAAGCTGACGAAGCCACCCTTGGGCGAGATCTTCGGATCGGTGACGAAACCTTCGCCCTGGGTCAGCTTGCGCACCGCCTCGTTGCCGGACTGGTCCAGGTCGTACAGATACAACTCGCCGCCCAGCGGAAACAACAGCGTGTGGCCGTCGGCGGACCACTGATAATCGACGATGCCCGACAGCGCCGAGGTGCGTTGCCGTTCGCGCCGCGCTTTTTCTTCGTCCGACAGCACTTCCACACCCGGCAGCACTACCTTGGAATCGACCAGCAGGCGCGTCTGGCCGCTGGCGACATCCACTTCCCACAAATCGAGCTGGAAGCGGTCGGCGTCCTTGCCTTTCAGGAAGGTCACGCGCTTGCCGTCGGGCGACAGTTCGGGATGCTGCAGGCTGGGCCCGGACAGGCTGACGGTGCCGGCCAGCGCTTCGAGCGTGAGCTTGTCGGCAGAGGCCGTGGGAGCAAGGGTCATGGCAGCGATCAACAGGAGGGATTTCATGCGAGGTAGCCGCCGTCGACCACCAGCGTGGCGCCGGTGACATAACTGCTGGCCGGGCTGGCGAGGAACAACACGGCCGGCGCGATTTCGTTCGGCTGCGCCACCCGCGCCAGGGGAATCATCTGCATCATCATGCCGAGGATCTTGGGATTGCCGGTGATGGCCGAGGCGAACTTGGTTTCGGTCAGACCCGGCAATACCGCATTGACCCGGATACCGTGCACGGCCAATTCCTTGGCGAAGCCTTCGGTCATGTTGACGATGCCGGCCTTGGTCATGGAGTAGATGCCCTGGCCCGGCGCCGCGCGGCGGGCGTTGACCGAGGCGATGTTGACGATGCTGCCGCCCTTGTCTCGCATGCGTTTGGCCGCCTGCACCGTCGACCAGAAATAGCCGCGCAGGTTCACCTCCACGGTTTTTTCGTAACTGGCCAGGTCCATGTCGAGCATCGGCCCGAAGTAGGGATTGGCGGCCGCGTTGTTGACCAGGATGTCGGGCGCCTTGCCCTGCGCTTCCAGCGTCGAAAACACCTGCTCGATCACTGCCGGATCGCCGACGTGCATCGCCAGGGCCTGCGCCGAGCCGCCCTGCGCGCGAATCCCCTCGACCACTTTTTCGCAGCCTTCCAACTTGCGGCTGGTGCAGATCACGTGGGCGCCGTGCGCGGCGAGCAGCTCGGCAATGCTCGCGCCGATGCCGCGCGACGCACCGCTGACCAGGGCTGTCCGGCCGGACAAATCAAACAACGAGTCGGTCACAGAATGCGCTCCGTTTGCAGCTTTGACGCCGCCGCTTGCTATGCTCGAAAGCCTAGCACAGCGCCCGATGGAGACCGCGATGACGCAACAGCGACGAGTCCTGATCACCGGCGCCGGCAGCGGCCTGGGCCGGGCGCTCGCCCTGCGCTACGCGCAAGCCGGGGCACGCGTGGCCTGTGTGGATCTGTCGGTGGAGCGCAGCGAGGCGACCCGGGTCATGCTCGCCGGCAGCAGCCACCTTGCGTTGGCCGCCGATGTCGGCAGCGACCAGGACATGGAACGGCTGCAGGCAACGGTCAACGGCGAATGGGGCGGCATCGACGTGCTGGTCAACAATGCCGGCATCGCTTCGGGCGGAGCGATGGTGGAAACGACGATGGCCGAATGGCGGCAGATTCTGGAGATCGACCTGCTCAGTGTCGTGCGTGGCTGTCGGCTGTTCCTGCCGGGCATGCTTGCCGCCGGTCGCGGCCAGGTGATCAGCACCGCCAGCTTCGCCGGCCTGGCCGGCGCCCCGGGCGTGATGACTTACGGCGTGGCCAAAGCCGGTGTCGTTGCGCTGTCGGAACAATTGCGCGCCGAAGTCTCCGGCAAGGGCATCCGCGTCAGCGTGATCTGCCCGAGTTTCTTCCGCACCAACCTGTGCGATACGGCGATTGGCAATCCGGCGATCAAGACCATCGCCCTGAGGCTGATGGACAACGCGCCGGATACCGTCGACTCGGTCGCCGACAACGTATTCGCCGACGCCGAAGCCGGTCGCTTCCTGATCATCCCGACCCGGCGCGAGCCGCTGCGCTGGTGGCTGAAGCGTTGGTTTCCGAGCCTGTACTTCCGCGTGCTGTTGAAGACGTACCGCAGGATGGCAGGGGCGCCGGCATGAAGAAGTGGCTGATCTATGGCGCCAACGGTTACACCGGCCGATTGATCGCGGAAGAAGCCGCCCGCCGCGGCCTGAAGCCGGTACTCGCCGGGCGCAATGCCGGCGCCCTCGAGCCGATGGCGAAGAAATTGCGCCTGCCGGTGCGCGCCTTCGCGCTGGACAATGCCGCGGCCGTACGCGCCGGACTGAAGGGCATCGACCTGGTGTTGCACTGCGCCGGACCATTCTCGGCCACTTGCGCACCGATGCTCGAAGCCTGCCTGGACGTCGGGGCGCACTACCTGGACATCACCGGCGAGATCGATGTCTTCGCCCATTGCCACGCCCAGCACGAACGCGCGAGGAAGCGCGGCATCGTCGTGCTGCCCGGCGCCGGCTTCGACGTGGTGCCCACCGATTGCCTGGCCGCGCAACTCAAGCGCGAACTGCCAGGCGCCACGTCGCTGGTGCTGGCCTTCGACGCCGCCGGCGGCCCCAGTCCGGGCACGGCCCGGACCGGCGTCGAGGGGCTGGGCAAGGGCGGCCGCGCGCGTATCGACGGCAAATTGGTGAAGGTGCCGCTGGCCTGGAAAACCCGCAGTTTCGATCGCGATGGCGAGGCGCGTTTCGCCATGACCATTCCCTGGGGCGACGTCTACACCGCCTACGTCTCGACCGGCATTGCCAATATCGAGGTGTACATGGGCGTGCCGCCGGGCACGGCGCGCAAACTCCGCCGCATTCGTTGGCTGGGTCCAGTGCTGGGCCTGGCGCCTGTGCAGTCGCTCCTGAAGTCGAAAGTCGCCAGCAAGGTCCATGGGCCCTCGGACAAGACGCGCGCGGCGAGCGATGCCGTGGTCTGGGGCGAGGCGCGCGATGCCGCCGGCAATGAGGTCCAGGCGCAACTGCGCACGCCCAACGGCTATGACCTGACGGTAACGGCGGCGCTGGGTATCGCCCAGCGTCTGCTTGCCGGAGAGTCTCCGGTGGGCGGTTACTACACGCCCTCGCTGCTGATGGGAGCAGACTATGTGCTGAGCCTGCCTGGTGTCTCGCGCCGTTAGCGCGGCGCAAGGGAGGAGTCGGATGCGCGCCGGGGAAGTGGCGCACCCGGAGCGCTCTGGTATGTTAGGCGTAGTGGCGCGCCTGCCTTGCGAGGACAGCAAGCATATGACCGAACGCGACGAGTTGCTGAGAAGCCTCGAACACGCCATGGAAAACGGCGAGTTCGAGATGTTCTTCCAGCCCGAGTACGACGCCAGGAACGGCCAGCCGATCGGCGTCGAGAGCCTGATTCGCTGGCGGCATCCGAAGCGCGGCCTGATCGCGCCGGCGGTATTCCTGGCCATCTGTGAAGACAGCGGCCTGATCCTGCCGCTCGGACGTTGGATCCTGGGCGAGGCCTGCAACTATCATTTCCGCCTGGCCGAAGCCGGTTGGGCCAACGTGGCCGTGGCGGTCAACATTTCCGCCAGCCAGTTCGCCGATACCGGACTGGTCGATTACCTGCGCAAGCTGGTCACGGAATTTTCGGTTCCGGCCGGCGCGCTGGAACTGGAACTGTCCGAAAGCACGATCATGGGCAATCCGGCGCGCGCGGTCGAGATCATGACGGCAGTGCACGGCCTGGGCGTAACCTTGACCATCGGCGATTTCGGCACTGGCTATTCCAGCATGTCGACCCTGCATCGCGTGCCCGCGGACAAGATCAAGATCGATCGCAGCGTGGTGCACGGCGTGCACCATGACGGCAACAATGGCGCCATCTGCCGGTCCATCATTTCGATGGCGCATGGCAAGGACTTGAGGGTGATTGCCGAGGGCGTCGAATTGAGCGAGGAACATGAGTGGCTGCGCAACAACCGCTGCGATGGCGTGCAGGGTTACTTGTTTGCGCGACCGGCGCCGTTTGAGGATATGCTCAAGGCGCTTGGCTCCCTGCCTGCCTGAGGCACCGGAGGCGGGCAGGGCAAGGCAGCCACGGGCCCACGGCCCGCCATCAGTGCAAGGAGCAGCGCATGCGCATCCCAGCCCTCATCATCGGTTTCCTGTTGCTGGTCGCCGGCGGCCTGATCGCACTGGGTGTCTTCAGCTTCAGCGAGCAGGAAACCGTCGCCAAACTCGGGCCGGTGGAACTCACCACGACGACACAACGCAAGCCGGCGCCGGTCCTGGGCTATGTGCTGCTCGGTGCCGGCACCCTGGTGCTGGCGCTAGGGTTTGCGTCCAGGAAGTAGCCAGCAAGTAGCCGACCCGTGAACGGCGCGTCTGCCGAGCTTCAAGCGCACCAGCGAGGCCGCATTGGCGGCACGCCGGTGGCCTACGGTCTCGCGCTTACCTCTGCCTTGCTGTTCATGCTGGTGTTCTTCTTGTGGCGCGATCATGCCGCCAAGATCGAAACAGCGGAGCGCCAGGTCGCGGCCATCGCGCAGGGTAGCGATCGCTTGCTGACGCTGGAGCTGCGCAATCTCGAGCGCGCGCTGAAGGGAGTTGCGGGCGACTCGCGAAAACTGTTTTCCACCGTCCCCGCTGCGGCGCCCGCGCTGCTGCAGGAAAATATCGACGGCGTGCGCAAGCGTCATGCCGAGTTGATCGACATCGTCATCGTCGATGACACCGGCCACGCACTCAGCGCCGGCGCGGACGACCCGACCACCGCGCAATGGACGCGGCAACCGGAAAACCGGATGGCCGCCAGTGGCCTGGTCATCGGTTCGCCGGCCCGGCTGTCGCCGGAAGGCGAGTGGATCCTGCCCCTCGCGGTGCCGCTGGCGATCGAAGCCGGCCAGCGGCCAGGCTGGGTGTTGGCGCGTTTGCGGCTATCGACGCTTTGGGACCTTGCCGCCGGACTGGATGTTGGACAGCAGGGCATGGCCAATGTATTTCACCGCAACGGCGTCATGCTGGCCCGATCGCGCGATCCGGAGCTCGGCGTCGGCCAGAATTACTCCCGGTCCGAGTTGATGCGCGACCTGCTGGCCCGTGGCCGCGCCGGCAGCAGCGACCGGGTCAGCCCGATCGACGGTGTCCGCCGCATCATTGCCTACCGCGCGCTCGAACACTATCCGCTGGTGGTCGTGGCGGGTGTGTCGCGCCGTGAGTTCCTCAGCCCCTGGTATGCACGCGCCGGTGCCGCCGCTTTGGTGGTGGTTTTTTACGCGGCGGGCTGGCTGTTGCTGCTCCGTACGCTGAACAAAGCCAATGTCAGGCAGCGTTCCCTGCTCGCGCAGCTCAAGAAGACCAAGGACACGCTGCTGGAAGCGCAGGAAATCGCCAGCCTGGGCTCCTGGTCGCTGGACCTGGAAACCGAAATTGTCGAATTCTCGCCCGAAGCGTTGGCCATCTACGGCTGGCATCCGGGCATGCCGTCGCCGACCTTGCAGTCTTGCATGGCGCAGACGCATCCGGAGGACCGCGCGCGGTTGGAAGCCGACTACGCGGGCTATGTCGCCGAACGCTCGTTCGAGGAAACCCGCTACCGGATCGTCCGCCCCGACGGCAGCATCCGTTCGGTGGTCGCACGCGGCCGCTTCCTCGACCCCGACGGCCGCAAGCTGATGGTCGGCACCGTGCAGGACATCACCGAACTGGAGCAGGCGCACGCGCTATTGCAGGAGACGGAAGCGCAATACCGACTGTTGTTTGAACACAACCCGTTGCCGTTCTGGGTATTCCATCGCGAGACCTTTCGCATCCTGGAGGCCAACGAGGCGGCGGTGGCCGAGTACGGCCACAGCCGCGAAGAATTCCAGCGCCTGACCATTGCCGACATCCGATCGCGGGAGGACGTGGCCGAGGCGCTGGCAACCGCGCGCAGCGGCCATCCGGAAACGCGGCGCGGCCGCGTCTGCCGACACGTGCGCAAGGACGGCAGCGTCTTCAATGTCGCCGTCCACGCTTCGGACATCACCTTCCGCGGCCAGCCGGCCCGCCTGGTGTTGGCGCTGGACGTGACCGAACGCGAACGCCACGGGGCGCAGCTGGCCTACCAGGCCAGCCATGACGAGCTGACCGGGTTGCTCAATCGCAGCGCGCTGCTCACCGCCCTCGGACAGGCGCTCGCCGACATTGGCGAAGCAGAAATGACTCTGCTGTACATCGACATCAATAATTTCAAATTGATCAACGACAGCCAGGGACACGAGGTCGGCGATGAGGTGTTGCGCATGGTGGCGCAACGGCTGCGCGCGGTGGTCGGGTCGGCCGACCGCGTCGGCCGCCTGGGCGGCAACGAGTTCCTGCTGGTGCTCGGCGAAGGGACCGGGCAGCCGACCGCGCGGGACATGGTGCAGATGGTCCTGGCCGCGCTGCGCTTGCCCATCGAGGTGCGGTCGACCTTGCATTACCTGGACTTGAGCGCCGGCATTGCCCGCTACCCCGAGCATGGTCGCGCACCGGACCTGCTGTTCAAACATGCCGGCCTGGCCACGCACGAAGCGAAGCGCCGCGGGCACAACCAGCTGGTCGAATACACCGCGGAATTCGAACGGGTGGTCAGCGACCGCCAGAAGCTGGCCTCGCGCCTGCACGAGGCGATGGAGCGCGACGAGTTCGAAGTCTTCTTCCAGCCCCTGTTCAACACGAGCTGGCGACGACCGGTCGGACTGGAGGCGCTCATCCGCTGGCGGCACCCCGAGCGCGGCCTGGTGCCACCGTCCGAGTTCATTTCCGTGTGCGAGGACAGCGGTCTGATCGTGCCGCTCGGCCGCTGGGTGTTGCGCGAGGCCTGCCGCTACCATCACCTGCTCGCGGCGGCGGGCTGGGCGCACCTGACCATCGCCGTCAACGTGTCCGCGCTGCAGTTCCTCAGTGGCGAACTGGAACAGGACATCCCTGCGCTATTGAACGAGTTCAAGATGCCCAGGGGCGTGCTGGAACTCGAGTTGACCGAAAGCCTGGTCATGGAGAATCCGGAATCGGTAATCGCCGTCATGCGCGGATTGCGCAGGTACGGCGTGCTGCTGTCGATCGATGATTTCGGCACCGGTTATTCCAGCATGTCGTACCTGCACCGGTTGCCGATCGACAAGCTGAAGATCGATCGTTCGTTCGTCAACAATGTCGATAGCGACCGGCACAGCGCGGCGATCTGCGAATCGATCCTGGCGTTGGCGCGCAGCTTCGAGCTGAAGGTGATTGCCGAGGGCGTGGAGACGCAGGCGCAATTCGACTGGCTGCGCGTGCGCGAGTGCGACGAGGTGCAGGGGTATTTGTTGGCGCGGCCGGCGGGATTCGAGGAGATGCTGGCTGGGTTGGGGGTGGCGGGGGTGGGTGCGAACAGGTGAATGTTCGCGGTGGAAGCCTCGCGGCTGAAGCCGCTCCCACAAGTACAATGGGCGGATGGATGTTTCGCATTTGTTGGATGAGCTCAATCCGGCGCAGCGTGAGGTGGTTTCGGCGCCGCCCGGGCATTACCTGGTCCTCGCTGGCGCCGGCTCGGGCAAGACGCGCGTACTCACGCACCGGATTGGCTGGCTGAACGAAGTGGTCGGGGTGCCGGCGCACGGCATTCTCGCGGTGACCTTCACCAACAAGGCCGCGGCGGAAATGCGCGGCCGGGTCGAATCGCTGCTGCGGCACGGCACCCGCGGCATGTGGGTCGGCACCTTCCACGGCCTGGCGCATCGGCTGTTGCGCATGCATTGGCAGGAGGCCGGCCTGCCGGAAAGTTTCCAGGTCCTTGATGCCGACGACCAGCTGCGCCTGGTCAAGCGCATCGCCACGGCGCTGGAGCTGGAAGAGGGCCGGTTTCCGCCCCGACAGATCGTCTGGTGGATCAATGCGCAGAAGGACGAGGGCCGGCGGCCGAAGCACATCCAGGTGCCGGGCGGCGATTTCTTCACCAAGACCATGCTGCGGGTTTACGAGGAATACGAGCAGCGCTGCCAGCGCGCCGGGCTGGTCGACTTCGCCGAGATCCTGCTGCGCGCGCACGAACTGTGGCTCGAGCATCCGCCGTTGCTGCACCACTACCAGCAACGCTTCGGCCAGATCCTGGTCGACGAATTCCAGGACACCAACACCATCCAGTACGCCTTCATCCGCGTGCTCGCCGGCGACACCGGCCAGGTGTTCGTGGTCGGCGACGACGACCAGGCCATCTACGGCTGGCGCGGCGCGAAAGTGGAAAACGTGCAGCGCTTCCTGCGCGACTACCCGGGCGCGAGCACCTTCAAGCTGGAACAGAACTACCGTTCCACCGGCAACATCCTGGCCGCGGCCAATGCGGTGATCGCGCACAATCCCGAGCGCCTGGGCAAGCAGTTGTGGACCGCCGATGGCGAAGGCGAACAGATCGACCTGTACACCGCCTACAACGAGGTCGACGAGGCGCGCTTCGTGGTCGAGCGTATCCGCGCGCACATCGACGGCGGCGGCAGCGCCTCCGATTGCGCCCTGCTCTACCGCAGCAACGCGCAATCGCGGGCGCTGGAAGAACAGCTTGGCCAGGCCCGGCTGCCCTACCGCGTCTACGGCGGCCAGCGCTTTTTCGAGCGCATGGAAATCAAGGACGCGATGGCCTACCTGCGCCTGCTCGGCAATCGCGATGACGACGCCGCCTTCGAACGCGCGGTGAACACACCGCCGCGCGGCATCGGCGAGCGCACGCTCGACGAAGTTCGCCGGCAGGCACGCGCGCAGTCGCTCTCGCTATGGCAGGCAGCGGTCAACATCAGCAACGGCGGCGACCTCGCCGGTCGCGCGCGCAATGCCTTGAAGGGCTTTGCCGATTTGATCGATGCGCTGGCCGCGGAAACGCCGGACATGCAATTGCACGAGCAGTTCGACCACGTGCTCGAACGCTCCGGACTGCGCGTGCATTACACCGTCGAATCCAAGGGGCAGCTCGATTCGCGGGTGGAAAACCTGGACGAACTGGTGTCCGTCGCCAGCCGTTTCGAGCGCCGCGACGACGAAGCCAGCGAGAACATGAGCGATCTGATCGCCTTTCTCGCCTACGCGGCGCTGGAGGCCGGCGAGGGCCAGGCCGAGGCCGGCGAGGACTGCGTGCAGCTGATGACGCTGCATAGCGCGAAGGGACTGGAGTTTCCGCAAGTGTTCCTGGTCGGCCTGGAAGAAGGCTTGTTTCCGAGCAACCGGTCGTCGGAAGAAAGCGGACGCCTGGAAGAAGAGCGTCGCCTGGCCTATGTCGGGCTGACCCGCGCGCGGCACAAACTCACGCTCACCTACGCCGAAACGCGGCGCCTGCATGGCATGGAGATGCTCGGCACGCCGTCGCGTTTCCTGCGCGAAATCCCGGCGGCCCTGATCCGCGATGTGCGGCCGCGCGCCAGCGTCAGCCGGCCCAGCTATTCGCCGCGCCTGGAAGAGGTCTCGCTGGCGGGTGGTTTGCGCCTGGGACAACGCGTATCGCATGCCAGCTTTGGCGCCGGCATCGTCATGGACTGCGAGGGCAGCGGCGCGCACGCACGGGTGCAGGTGAATTTCGAGAACGCCGGCGCCAAGTGGCTGGTGCTGGCCTACGCCAACCTGGCGCCGCTGTAGGCGCGAACTGGCCTCACGCTGCAGCCGGCGTCCGGTCGCTCAGCATTTCCTTTGCACACGACACAGGTAGCGACGACGCGCCTCGGCCGGCGACAGGCGCTGACCGCCGGAGTCATCGGATCCGTCCTCCGACGAGCTATCGCCGGAATCGCTGCTGTCATCGGCGGCCGCGGCTTCGCGCTCGCGCGCGGCCCTGAGCGCGGCGGCCAGCTTGCGGCGGCGCGTGGCTTCGCGCTCGAGCTCTTCCGCCGCGCTGTCACGCACGGCTGGCTCGGCGATCGGATCGGCGGCGGTCGCGGTGTTCGCCGCCGGCGCCGGCGCCTGCGCGCTGGTCACTGCGGCAGCCGTGGTGGTCGCGCCGGCGGCATCGACAGCGGCGGGGTCGGCAGCGACGGTCGAAATCGGCGTGGCGGCCGGCACGATCGCCGGCGGCGGTGCCGGAGCCGCTGGCGTCGCGAGTGGCACCGGGGCTTCGGGCTGGCCGCGGATGCCGAAGTTGTAGATGCCCCAGCCGAGCGCGGCCAAGACCACTACGGCGGCCGCCGCGATCGGCAGCGCCTTGCTCCGGGCGGGCGGGGGCGCCGCGCTGGGCGTCGGCGGCAGGGTTTGCACCGTCGCCGCGGCAGGCGTGTGGCCGGCGGCCGAGGGCTGCGTGCGCGCGCCAACCTGCGGCGGCGGCGTCGCCATGCGCGGCGGCCGGGTATCGCGCGTGATCGGCGTCGGCACGCCGACCATCGTCGACTTCGAGGCGTCGCTCGCCGTCCACGGACGCAATTGCAGCGGACCGCCCTGCATCACCAGCGGGTGCTTCTTCAAGTCGGCGATCAATTCATCGCAACTCTGGTAGCGGTCGACCGGATTCTTGGCCAGCATGCGGCCCAGGATGCGCGTGACTTCCTCGTCGATGTCCGGATTGATCTCGCGGATATCGGGAATATCGGCTTCGACCACGTCGAGCATCAGCTTCAAGGGGCTTTCGGAATTGAAGGGCATGCGCCCGGTCAGCATTTCGAACAGGACGATGCCCAGTGCGAAGATGTCCGAACGCTGGTCGACCGGCTTGCCCAGGCACACTTCCGGCGACAGGTAACCGGGCGTACCGACCAGGGCGCCGGTGTTGGTCAGCTTTTGCGAGACATCGTTGCTGGCCAGCGCGATGCCGAAGTCGGCGACCTTCACCACGCCGCGCGTGGTGATCATGATGTTGCCGGGTTTGATGTCGCGGTGGATCACGCCCTGCGAATGCGCCGTCGCCAGGCCCTGCGCCGCATCCATCAGTATCTTCAAGGCATCCGACGCGGGCAGCCGGTGGTCGCGCTTGATCCAGTCCGACAGCGACTCGCCGTCGATGAATTCCATGACGAAGAAGGTCTGGTCCTCGTCCTGGCCGATGAAATAGATCTGGATGATGTGCGGGTCGTTGAGCGCCGCCATCGCCCGCGCTTCGCGCAGGAAGCGTTCGACGAACACCGGGTCGTGGGCCATGGCCGCCGCCAGCACCTTGATCGCCACGTAGCGGCCAAGCGAGGACTCGTAGCCCTTGTAAACAACGCCCATGCCGCCGCGGCCGAGTTCCTCGACGATCTCGTAATGACCAAGGCGTTCGTTCATGCGTGCATCAGCCTCCCAGTTTTGGCATGGTAGCCCCGATGCCGGCCCTCAGGAAGCGCCGGCGGTGGCCGGAACAAACGCGCTCCCGCGTTTTCTCGCGGGAACGCTCCTATCAATCGGGAACCCGACATGCGCAAGTTTCTCAAATACGTAGCGACGCTGCTTGGCGTACTGGTGCTCGGCGTGCTGCTCGCATTCGGGCTGGCCTGGTTCAAGACCGAACGCGCGCTCGATAAAACTTATACCGTCAACGATCCGCCGTTGACCGTGCTGCGCGACACAGAAACCCTGACGCACGGCGGCCACCTGTTCGCCACCCGTGGCTGCGCGGATTGCCATGGCGCCGATGGCGCCGGCAAGCTGGTTTTCGATGCCGGTCCGGTGATGCGCCTGGTGGCGCCGAACCTGACACCGGGCGGCCGGCTCAAGGACAGGACGGTCGACCAGATCGCCGCGGCGATCCGTCATGGCGTCAAGCCGGACGGCCATCCGCTGATATTCATGCCGATCCAGGATTTCCACGAGATGGGCGACGCCGATACCGCGGCGCTGATTGCCTACCTGCAGGCGCTTCCGGCCTCGGCGAACGATCCGGGGCCACTCGAGATTCGTCCGCTGGCCAAGCTGATGTACCTGTTCGACAAATTCCCGCTGTTGCCGGCCGAGAAACTGGATCATGCGCCGCGTGCCAGGACTCCGCCGCCGGTCGGACGCACCGCTGCCTACGGTCAGTATGTGGCCCAGGGTTGCATCGGCTGCCACGGCCGCAACTTCGCCGGCCAGCACGTGCCGGGCACGCCGCCCTCGTTTCCCGACGCACGCAACCTGACGCCCGCCGCCTTGGGCGGCTGGCAGGAAGCCGATTTCTTCCGCGCCTTGCGCGAGGGCAAGCGGCCCGATGGCAGCGCCATCGATCCGTTCATGCCCTGGCAGGCGTTCGCGAAAATGAGCGACGATGAAATCGCCGCGCTATGGGCTTACCTGCAGACGGTTCCGCCGGTGGCATCGAAGCAGAAAAGCTAGCTCAATCCCACTCGTACAGGGTCCAGTACACCGGCGAGACATCGTTGCGCTCGGCATCGGAACGGTCGAGCCGGCCATTGCGGTCGTCGTCGTACAGGTAGTACGGCTTGCCGCGGGCCGGCGTGACCTTGACCATGTAGATCTGGCCGTTCTGGCGATATTCCTCGACCACATCGCCGCTTTCCGTGGCGCGGATGGTGACCGTCGGCGCCGCTTCTTCGGACGCGGGAGGCGGCAGTTTTTCCGGAATCGGAACGTCCTTCGGCGCCGTGGCCACGGCCTGGGTGGACGCGCACAGGATGAGTAACAAGGTGGCGGGCAACAGTTTCATGACTACTCCAATGATTGTGCCCAAGCATGGCAAATGCGGGGTTCGGCCTCAAGCTGACAGTAAGCGCCCGGCAATGGCCGGGCGCTGAATGTGCCAATGAAACCGGCCGTGCCCTGAATGCGCGCACGTGAATTCCTTACACTAGCGTCCTTGTCGAACCGAGCACCGCCATGTCCCGCCTCGTCCTGATCGATGGCTCGTCCTACCTGTACCGCGCGTTCCACGCGTTGCCGCCGCTGACGGCGGCCGATGGCTCGCCAACCGGGGCGCTGTTCGGCATCGTGAACATGCTGCGCGCCACGCTGAAGGAAAATCCGGACTACACCGCGTTCGTCGTCGACGCCTCCGGACCGACGTTCCGCGACGAGCTTTATCCGGCCTACAAGGCAACGCGCTCGGCGATGCCCGAGGACCTGCGCGCGCAAGTCGAGCCGATGATGCTGATCGTGGAGGCGCTCGGCTTTCCGATCCTGCGCGTGTCCGGCGTCGAGGCCGATGACGTGATCGGCACGCTGGCGCTGCAGGCGTCGGCGGCGGGCATTCCGGTCACCATCTCGACCAGCGACAAGGATTTCGCGCAGCTGGTGCGGCCGGGCATCACCCTGACCAACACCATGAGCGGCAGCGTGCTCGACGACGCCGGCGTGGTCGCCAAGTTCGGCGTCCGACCCGAGCAGATCATCGATTACCTGGCGCTGATGGGCGACACCGTCGACAACATCCCGGGCGTCGAAAAATGCGGACCGAAGACGGCGGCGAAATGGCTTGCCGAATACGGCTCCCTGGACGCGGTGATCGCCAACGCCGACAAGATCGGCGGCAAGATCGGCGAAAACCTGCGTGCGGCCTTGCACCGGCTGCCGCTCAATCACCAATTGGTCACCATCAAGGTGGACGTGCCCCTGGAGCTGACGCCGCAACAGCTCAAGCTGCGCGGCCGCAACGTCGAGGCGCTGACCGAGCTGTATACGCGCTACGGTTTCAACGCCGCGCTGCGCGAATTGCTCGGCCAGAACGGGCCGGCCGCTGGCGCCCGGCCGCAGGACGCGGGAAAACCGGCGTTGAATCTGCGCGCCGCCGTAGCGGCGCCGGACGAAGTCCTCGATCCGGCGCTGAGCGCCAAAGGCGTGTACGAGGCGGTACTGACTCGCGTCCAGCTCGAAAGCTGGCTGCAGCGCCTGCGCGCCGCACCACTGATCTGCTTCGATACCGAAACCGACGCGCTGGATTCGATGCAGGCCGGCCTGGTCGGCTTGAGCCTGTCTGTGGAGCCGGGCGTGGCCGCCTATATTCCGCTCGCGCATGCGTACCCGGGCGCACCGGAACAATTGCCAATGGCAGACGTGCTGGGCGCACTGAAGCCGATCCTGGAAGATCCGGCGAAGCCGAAGGTGGGCCAGCACGGCAAGTACGACCTGCATGTGCTGCGTCGCCATGGCATCGACGTGCAGGGCTACGCCGAAGACACCATGCTCGAATCCTTCGTGCTCAATGCCGGCGGCCAACGCCACGACATGGATTCGCTGGCCGCCCGCTACCTGGGCTACGCCACGATTCGCTTCGAAGATGTGGCCGGCAAGGGCGCCAAGCAAATTTCCTTCGCCCAGGTTGCGCTGGAGGAAGCCACCAACTACGCCGCCGAAGACGCCGACATCACCTTGCGCCTGCATCGCGTGCTGTCGGGAAAACTGGCGCACGAGCCGGCGCTGCAACGGGTGTACCGCGAGATCGAAATGCCCCTGGTGCCGGTACTCGAACGCATGGAGGCCAACGGCGTGTCGATCGACATGGTCGAGTTGCGCCGGCAAAGCGGCGACCTGTCGCTGCGCATGATGAAGACGCAGCAGCAGGCGCAACAACTGGCCGGCCGCACCTTCAACATGGATTCGCCCAAGCAGCTGGGCGCCTTGTTGTTCGAGGAACTGAAATTGCCGGCGCTGGTGAAGACGCCGGGCGGCGCGCCGTCCACCAACGAAGAAGCACTGGAAGCGATCGCCGAACTGCACGAACTGCCGCGCCTGATCCTGGACTATCGCGGCATGGCCAAACTGCGGAGCACGTACACGGACAAGCTGCCGCTGATGGTGAATCCGAACACCGGGCGCGTGCACACCAGTTACCACCAGGCCGGCGCGGCCACCGGGCGGCTCAGCTCCAGCGATCCGAACCTGCAGAACATCCCGATCCGCAGCGAAGACGGCCGGCGCATTCGCCAGGCCTTCGTCGCGCCTGCCGGACGCAAGATCGTCGCCTGCGATTATTCGCAGATCGAGTTGCGGATCATGGCGCATCTGTCCGAGGACCCGAATCTGGTCCGCGCCTTCGCCTCCGGCCTGGACGTGCATCGCGCCACGGCCGCCGAAGTGTTCGGCGAAACCGTGGACACCGTGAGCAGCGACCAACGTCGCGCCGCCAAGGCGATCAACTTCGGCCTGATGTACGGCATGAGCGCGTTCGGCCTGGCGCGCCAGCTCGGCATCGGCCGTGGCGAGGCGCAAGACTACATCGCGCTGTATTTTTCCCGCTATCCGGGCGTGCGCGATTTCATGGACCGGGTGCGCAGCCAGGCGCGGGACGATGGCTTCGTGCAGACGGTCTTCGGCCGCCGCCTGTACCTGCCGGAGATCCGCTCGAAAAACCAGGGCCTGCGCGCGGGCGCCGAACGCGCGGCGATCAACGCGCCGATGCAGGGCACCGCCGCCGACATCATCAAGCGCGCCATGATTTCGGTCGATGGCTGGCTGCAGGCGCAGGCGCGCGGACGGGCGCTGATGCTGATGCAGGTGCACGATGAGCTGGTGTTCGAGGTCGACCACGATTTCGTCGACGAATTGCTGGCCGAAGTCCGCTCGCGCATGGAGGCGGCGGCCGAACTTCGGGTGCCCCTGGTGGTCGATTGTGGTGTTGGCGACAACTGGGACCAGGCGCACTGAGCATCTGGTCACAATTTCCCGCCCGTCTGGCACAGCCCAGCTAAACGCACCCTGAATCGGATCGGATGTTAAGTCCAATGTTCACGAACTAATAATGCGGTCGGTGGTCAACTAGCTGCGACGGATGCAATGTCCGTCGTGGATACACTCCTTCCCCTGAGTGATCCGATGAGATCGCGGCTCTCCCCAGTCCGATCTCAGACCCCGGCCCCGCAAGCTTCCCCTGGCTTGCGGGGTTTTTTATTGGCCCAGCCAGTCGCGCGGACGCAGGTACTCGTCCAGCCGTGCTTCGGGGCTGCCGGCGGGCGGCGCGTAGCCGTATTCGAAGCGCACCCTGGGCGGCAGGCTCATCAGGATACTTTCGGTGCGGCCACCGGATTGCAGCCCGAACAAGGTGCCGCGATCCCAGACCAGGTTGAATTCGACGTAGCGCCCGCGCCGGTACAACTGGAACTCGCGTTCGCGCTCGCCGTAGGGAGTGTGTTTGCGCGCCGCGACGATCGGCAGGTAGGCGTCGAGAAAGCCATCGCCGACCGCTTGCTGGTAGGCGAAGCTGCGTTCGAAACCATCCTCGGCCAGGTCGTCGAAGAACAGGCCGCCGACGCCACGCGCTTCGTTGCGATGCTTGAGGAAGAAATAGCGGTCGCACCAGGCCTTGTGCTCGCTGTAGCGATCGGGGCCGAAGGGTGCGCACAGCGCCTGCGCCACGCGATGCCAGTGCCGCACGTCGTCGTCGAATGGATAAAACGGCGTCAGATCGAAGCCGCCGCCGAACCACCAGATCGGCGCGCCCTGCGGCGGCTGCGCCTCGAAATAGCGGACATTGGCATGACTGGTCGGCAGATACGGGTTGCGCGGGTGGATCACCAGCGAGACGCCAAGCGCGCGCCAGCTGGCGCCGGCAAGCTCGGGCCGGTGCGCCGTCGCCGACGGCGGCATCGAGGCGCCGCTGACATCGGAAAAACCGACGCCGGCTTGTTCGAACACCGCGCCTTCTTTCAGCACTCGGGAACGACCGCCACCGCCTTCGGCGCGTTGCCAAAGGTCTTCAAGGAACTCGCCCTCCCCATCGGCGGCGGAAAGCGCCAGGCACAGACGGTCCTGCAACCCGCGCAGATAAGCCTCAACGGCGGACAATTGGCTCATGGCGAGGGGTCGGTTGGAGACGGGCCATGATAGCCCGAGGGCCCACAGCTATAATCACGCATCGATGAATACCGAACCCACCGCCCCCGCCCGGCTGCGCATCACCCATGCCGAGTGCGACGGTGCGTTGATTCGTTTCCAGTTCGGGGCCCAGACGCAACCCGGCGCGGCAGGCGCGCTGCGGGAAGCAACAGATGCGCAGGAGCGCGCGGCGGACAACCCGCTGCGCATTCCTTGCACGCGCCTGGCCGGGCCGGCCTTCGGCGAATGCTGGTCGGCTGGCGCAGTCAGCGAGTCGGCGGAGACTTGCGGCGCGGCCTGGGCCCATGGCGACCAGTACGCGATGGTCGCGATCAGCGTGGACGAGGCCGCTGGCGACATCGAACAGGCCGCCGAGCAGGCCTACCAGCGCCTGATCACCTGCGTGCGTCCATCCGAGCATCCGTACCTGCTGCGCATCTGGAATTACTTTTCGGCGATCAATCAGGGCGACGGCGATGGCGAGCGCTACCGGCGCTTCTGCGTCGGCCGCGCGCAGGGCGTGGATGGCAGCTTCAACGATCCGCCGCCGGCGGCGACGGCGATCGGCGCCAGCCACGCCACCGGCAAGGTCCAGGTCATCGCGCTGTGCGCACGCGTACCGGCGATCGCGCTGGAAAATCCGCGGCAGACGCCGGCCTGGCGTTATCCGCGCGAGTTCGGTCCGGTGTCGCCCGGGTTTTCCCGCGGCGCCCTGCTCGATGTCGACAGCGACACGCCCTGCCTGCTCGCCTCGGGCACCGCCAGCATCGTCGGCCACGTCTCCCGCCACGTCGATGACGTCCGCGCGCAACTGGTCGAGAGCCTGGCCAACCTGGAAGCCTTGCTCGCCGAAGGCACTGCACGCGCGAAATGCAATTTTTCGCTGGGCGATTGCGCGGCGTTACGCGTGTACCTGCGTCATCCCACCGACCTGGCCCTGGCGCAAGGCGTGATCGCCGCCTCGGCGCTACCCGCGGAGCGTGTGGTGTACCTGCATGGCGACGTCTGCCGGCGCGAACTGGCGGTGGAACTTGAAGGTGTGTTTGTCGCCAGGCCGTGAACGGCCGGCGGGCGCCGACTACGTCAGCCCCTGCTCAGTCGGCAAATTCCACGCAGACCGGCGCATGGTCGCTGGGCCGGTCCCACAGGCGCGGCTCACGGTCGATGGTGGCGCCGATCGCGCGGGCGCGTAGCGCTTCGCTGATCAACACCAGGTCGATGCGCAGGCCGAGATTGCGCCGAAAGCCGGCGGCGCGGTAATCCCACCAACTGAACTGCCCACCCTCGTCGTTGAGCAGGCGAAAACTGTCGTGCAGGCCCAGGTCGAACAGACGGCGCAACGCCGCGCGTTCGGCGCTGGAAGTCAGGATCGAGTCGTCGTTCCAGATGGCCGGATCATGCACGTCGCGATCTTCCGGGGCGATGTTGAAATCCCCGAGCACCACCAGGTTCCGGTGCGCCTTGATCTCCTCGCTCAACCAGCCGTGCACGGCGTCGATCCAGCGCAACTTGTAATCGTACTTTTCGCAGCCGACGGACTGGCCGTTGACCACGTACAGATTGACGATGCGGACGTCGCCCACCGTCGCGGCGATGACCCGCTTCTGATCGTCGGCGAAGCCGGGAATGCCCAACTGGACGTCGCGTGCCGCCTCGCGGCTGAGGATGGCCACGCCGTTGTAGGTCTTCTGGCCGGAGAAAACACTGCGATAGCCCTGCGCGATCAGGGCCGTGTCGGGAAAGCGGCTGTCCTCGAGCTTGGTTTCCTGCAGCGCCAGCACGTCGGGCGCCTGCAGGCGCAACCACTCCTCCAGGTGCGGCAGGCGGACGTTGAGCGAATTGACGTTCCAGCTGGCGATTTTCATGCGCCGATGCTAACGGGTTCGCGCGCGCCGCGGCAATGCGGCGAGCCGCCGCCGATGGCATGATGAGCGCTTCCCGCGGCGAGGCACGACGACCATGAGCTGGGTGGATTTGCGCAGCGACACCGTTACCCGACCAAGCGCGGCGATGCGCGCGGCCGCCGTCGAAGCACGCGTCGGCGACGACGTGTTCGGCGAAGACCCGACAGTCAACGCGCTGCAGGATCGCCTGGCCGACGAATTGGGCTTCGAATCGGGATTGTTCGTTGCCAGCGGCACGCAGTCGAACCTGCTGGCCCTGATGGCGCATTGCGAGCGCGGCGACGAATACCTGGTCGGCAGCGAGGCGCACACTTACAAGTTCGAAGGCGGCGGCGCGGCGGTGCTCGGCTCGATCCAGCCGCAGCCGATTCCGCAAGCGGCGGATGGCTCGCTGCCGCTCGACCTGGTGACCAAGGCCATCAAGCCAATCGGCGACCCGCACTTTGCGCGCTCACGCTTGCTGGCGCTGGAAAATACCTGGGGCGGCCGCGTGTTGCCGCGCAGCTACATCGCCGAAGCCGCGGCGCTGGCCAAGCGCCATGGACTCGGTTTCCATCTCGACGGCGCGCGCCTGTTCAATGCCGCAGTCGCCGAAGGCGTCGCCGCACGCGAGATCGCCCGGCAGTTCGATAGCGTGTCCGTGTGTTTTTCCAAGGGCCTGGGCGCACCGGTCGGTTCGATGCTGCTCGGTTCGGAGGAATTGATCGCGCGCGCGCGCCGCTGGCGCAAGGTGCTTGGCGGCGGTTGGCGCCAGGCCGGTCTGCTCGCGGCGATGGCCGGCCACGCGCTCGACCATAACGTGCAGCGCCTCGCCGAGGATCATCGCCGGGCCGATGCTCTGGCCGCCGCGTTGCGGGACATTGCCCCGCTGCAGGTCGACGGGCCGCATACCAACATGGTTTTCGTCACCCTTCCCGCCGAGTGCGTGCCGGCGCTGGATGCCTTCATGCAGGAGCGCGAAATCCGTCTTGCCATCCGCGGCGCGACGGTGCGGCTGGTGCTGCACCTGGACATCGACGATGACGGGCTTACGCGCGCCATCGCCGCTTTTCGCGACTTCTTTTCCCGCTAGGGCGCCGGCACGCCGCGCTGCAATCGCGCGCCGATCAAGTTGCCGGCAGGTCCAGGTTGCGCCCCTTCACGGGCGTCAAAGGGAAAAAATAGTCTCGATCGGTTTTTCGAAGAGTCGGGCCAACGCGAACGCCAGCGGCAGGCTGGGATCGTAGCGGCCGGTTTCCAGTGCGTTCACCGTCTGCCGCGACACCTCCAGACGGTCGGCGAGATCGGCCTGCGTCCAGCCACGCGCGGTGCGCAGGTCCTTGATGATGTTCTTCATCCGTGGAGGAGGCGGCGGATCGTCGTGGTCAGCCCGAGCGCCGAGCCCATGATCATCCAGACCAGGAACATGCTCAGGCGTGGATATCCGGCACCTTCCAGGAATCCGTAGCTGAAGGTCAGGCCGACGGTAATGGCAGCGGCGATCGCGGTGTTCTCCAGGAACAATTTCCGGACGAATTCGTCCATGCGGCGAAGATTCCTGAGCATCGCCCAGATCATCATGCCAAAGCCAAGCATCGGACTGGCCAGTACCAGGACGCGCAAAAGGCCGGGTTCCATCGGCCGGCCGTAGGTGATGGTGATGAGCAGTAGCGTCGTATAGACCGCAGCGCTAGCGAGCAGTTCGATCCAGTAACGTCGTGCAACCTCGTGTTCCCGCATCTACGCACTCCATATGTAAAGCATGCTTTACATGTTAGGCGGCAGGAAACCTTATGTCAAGCATGCTTTACATCACGGACGGCCTGCCCTTGTCCGGGCTCGCGACTGACAATCCGGCCGTCAGGCGGTCAGCCCATGGCTGCGCAGCAGCGCTTCCGGACGCGGTTCGCGGCCGCGAAAGGCGACGAAGCTTTCCAGCGCCGGACGCGAGCCGCCGACCGCGAGGATCTCGCGCCGGTAGCGCGCCCCGGTTTCCGGGTCGAACACGCCGTTTTCCTCGAAGGCGGAAAAGGCATCGGCGCTGAGCACCTCCGCCCACAGGTAGCTGTAGTACCCCGCCGCATAGCCGCCACTGAAGATATGGGTGAAGGCCTGCGGAAACCGCTGCCAGGCCGGCGGCTTGACCACCGCCACTTCGTCGCGAACTTCGCGCAACAGTTCCAGCGTGCGTGGGCCGCGGGCGGGATCGAACTCGTGGTGCAGGCGAAAATCGAACAGCGCGAATTCCAGCTGCCGCACCAGGAACAGGCCGGCATGAAAATGCCGCGCCGCCAACATCTTCTGGAATAGCGCCTCGGGCAGCACTTCGCCGGTTTGATAGTGATGCGCGAAATCGTTCAGGGCCTCGCGCTGCCAGGCGAAGTTCTCCATAAACTGACTCGGCAGTTCGACCGCATCCCATTCGACGCCCTTGATGCCGCCCACGCTCGGCCAATTCACTTCGGTGAGCAAGTGATGCAGGCCGTGGCCGAACTCATGGAACAAGGTGGCGACTTCGCGATGGCTGAGCAACGAAGGCTTGCCGTCGGCCGCGGGGGCGAAATTGCAGGTCAGGAAGGCCAGCGGCCGCCGTCGCGTCGAACCCTGGCGCAAGGGCATCCGGCAGACCCCCATCCAGGCGCCGCCACGCTTGCCGCTGCGGCTGAAGTTGTCGAGGTAGACGCCGGCGCGCACGCTGCCGTCGCGGTCGAGCAGGTCGAAGAACTGCACATCCGGATGCCAGGTGTCGACACCCGTGCGTTGCACGAGGCGAACGCCGAATACGCGTTCGGCCAGCGCAAACAGGCCAGCCATCACTTGCGGCAATGGGAAGAACGGCTTGAGGTCTTCTTCGGAAAAGGCGTAACGCCGCTCGCGCAATTTTTCGCTGGCGTAGGCGATGTCCCAGGCCTGCAGGTCGACGATGCCCAACTCGCTGGCCGCGAATTCGCGCAGCGCCTGCAACTCGCGCTCGGCCACCGGCCTGGCCTTGGCGGCAAGGTCGCGCAGGAAGTCGAGCACGCGCGCCGGCGAGCCGGCCATGCGGTCGACCAGAGACAATTCGGCGCTCGAGGCGAAGCCGAGCAATTGCGCGGCCTCGTGCCGCAAGGCGAGGATCTGACCGATGCGCGCGCTGTTGTCGTAGCTGTGCGCGTGCGGGCCTTGATCCGACGCGCGCGTGTTGTAGGCGGCGTACACGGACTCGCGCAAGGCGCGATTGTCGGCGAAGCTCAGCAGCGCCTGCACCACCGGTCCCTTCAAAGTCGCCAGCCAACCTTCGTGTTGTTTCTCGGCGGCCGCATGGGCCAGCATGGCGCGGGCCGAATCGGGCAGGCCGGCAAGCTCCGCCGCGGTCACCGGACGCGTCCACGCGTCGGTGGCGTCGAGCACGGCTTCCTCGAATTCGGTCTCCAGCTTGCTGAGTTGATTCTGGATTTCGCGAAAGCGGCTGCGCGCCGGCTCCGGCAACGCCACGCCGGCGAGGCGGAAATCGCGCAGCCGGTCTTCGATCAGTGTCTGCCGGGCGCGATCGAGCGCGGGAAATTCTTCCGAGTCGCGCAAGGTCTGCATTGCTTCGAACAAGGCGCGATCCTGGCCGAGCTGGGAGTGATGTTCGGTGATCCGTTCCAGGGCTGCTGAATAAGCAGTACGCAGTTCCGGCGAATCCTGCACGCCATGCAGGTGCGACACCGGCGCGAAGCTGCGGCCGAGGCGCTCCTCCATCGCCTCCAGCGGCGCCAGCAAGGCGTCGAAACTTCGCGCCCCCGGATCGCCGGTAAGTCGGTCGACTTCGCAACGATAGTCGGCCAGCACGGCGTCGATGGCGGGCAGGACCTGGTCGGGCGTGACGGCCGAAAAGGAGGGAAGCTCGCCGTCGGCGAGCAGGGGATTCTGGGCAGGATTCATGCTTCCAAGGTGGCGCGCGCGGCGGCGGAATTCAAGCGCCGGCAGGAAAATAACCGTACCTCGGCGAAATCAATCAGCGCCTCAACCAAATCAGTGACTCAGCGAAATCAGCGCCTCAGCGAATCAGTGACTCAGCGAATCAGCCAGGCAACCAGGCGCTTGGCCAGCTTGCTGTACGGGGCGTCGAACAGCTTCATGCCGTTGACCCGCGACTGGTACAGCACCGGCATTGCCTTGCTGAAGGTCAGGAATCCGGTGTGGCCGTGGTAACTGCCCATGCCGCTGGCGCCGACGCCGCCGATCGGAAATTCGTTCTGGCCGAACTGGATGACCACATCGTTGACGCAGACCATGCCGGCGCTGACCCGATCCAGGGTCCGGTCACGGCGCGCTGCGTCGCGGTCGAAGGTGTAGAACGCCAACGGTTTGTCGCGGCCGAGCACGTAGGCGATCGCCTGGTCGTGGCTGTCGTAGCTCTTCACCGGCAACAAGGGACCGAAGATTTCCTCGCGCATCACCATCGCCTCGTCCGGCGGGTCGAGCAGGACCGTAGGCGGTATCAGCTGCAGCCCGGCCGGCACGGCTTCGCCGGCGGGCGCGTGCTGCACGATTTCGACGCCGCGCGTTTGTGCGTCGGCCAGCCACTCGCGCAAGCGCGTGGCCTGGCGGGCGTTGACGGTCGCGGTGTAATCCGGATTGCCGGCCAGGGTCGGATAGCGACGCTTGAGGCTGGCCAGGTAGGCGGCGACGAAGGCATCGCGATGCGCGCGCGGCACCAGCACATAGTCCGGCGCCACGCAGGTCTGCCCGCCGTTGAAACACTTGCCGAAGGCGATGCGTTCGGCGGCATGTTCGATCGGATAATCCGGCGCGATCAGCGCCGGGCATTTGCCACCGAGTTCCAGCGTGACCGGAGTCAGGTTGGCGGCCGCGGCCGCCATCACGTGACGACCGACCGCGGTCGAGCCGGTGAACAGCAGGTGGTCTAACGGCAGCTGGGTGAACGCCGCGGCCAGCGCGGCATCGCCCTGCACCACCAGCACTTCATCGGCCGTGAAAATTTCACCGATCATGCGCGCCAGCAGGGCGCTGACCGTCGGCGTGAATTCCGATGGCTTGATCATCACCCGGTTGCCGGCGGCGAGCGCATTCGCCAAGGGCACGATCGCCAGCTGGAACGGATAATTCCACGGCGCAACGATGCCAACAACGCCCAGCGGCGAATAACGGATCTCGCCCCGCGCCGGCAGGAAGCTGAAGTTGACGGCGCGACGTCGCGCGCGCATCCAGCGGCGCAGGTGGCGGCGCGCATGCTTGATCTCGTCGAGGCTGACCATGACGTCGGCACTGAGGGTCTCGAACGGCGCGCGGCGGCCGAAATCGGTCGAGCAGGCAGCGACCAGTTCGTTGCTGTAGCGGCGCACCGCCTGGCCGAGCCGCTCCAACGCGGCCATGCGCTCCTCGTAGCTCGGAATGTGCGCCAGATGCGCTGCGCGCAGGCGCTCGAACGCGGGTTTCAGGCTTTCAACGGCGGTCAGTGCAGTGTCCATTTGCGCAGTCTAGCGCGGCGCGGCCGCGCCGGCGTCGTGCCGCGTCAGTGCAGCGGCGTTCAGCGGCACTGGTGGATGTCGGCGCGGTTACAATTGCGCGATGAACCTGAGACCGTTCCAAGGTGTCTTCCCCACCCTCGGCCAACGCGTGTATGTCGACCCGGCCGCCACCGTGATCGGCGACGTGGTGCTCGGCGACGACGTGTCGATCTGGCCGGGCACGGTGGTGCGTGGCGATGTCAATTTCATCCGCATCGGCGATCGCAGCAACGTTCAGGATGGCACCGTCATTCATGTTACCCACGACGGCCCGTATGGCCGGCCAGGCGGCTTCGCCACCCTGATCGGCGCCGACGTCACCATCGGCCATGGCGCGATCGTGCACGCCTGCGTGATCGAAGATGCCTGCCTGATCGGCATGGGCAGCACGATTCTTGATGGTGCGGTGGTGCGCAAGCACGGATTCGTCGGCGCCGGCGCGATGGTGCCGCCGGGCAAGATCGTCGGCAGCGGCGAGCTCTGGCTGGGCAATCCGGCCCGCTGCGTGCGCAAACTCAGCGACACGGAAATAGAACAGTTGTACTACTCGGCGCAACACTACCTGCGCCTGAAAGATAAATATCTGCAGGCCGTCCAGGCTTGATGCTCGACACGCTACGCCAGGTCGAAACGCCGGAGGGTTTGGCGTTGAACCTGCGTTGCGCCGGCATGGCGCCGCGCGCGCTGGCCTGGCTGCTCGATTTCATGATTCGCGCCCTGGCCGTGCTCGCCGTGGCGACGGTGCTCGGCCTGCTCGGCGGCGCCGGCGCCGGCATCGGCCTGATCGTGATGTTCCTGGTCTACTGGGGTTACCCGATCGTGTTCGAAGTCCTGCGCGACGGGCAGACGATCGGAAAACGCACGTTCGGACTGAAAGTGATCAACGACAACGGCACGCCGGTGACCTGGCTGCCGTCGATCGTGCGCAACCTGATGCGCACGGTGGACATGATGCCGTTCCTGTACGGGTTCGGCCTGGTCAGTGGTTTGCTCGATCCGGCCGCGCGCCGGCTCGGTGACCATGCCGCCGGCACGCTGGTGGTGTACACGGAAAAGTCGGCGCCCCGCCTGGCGGCGCCGCCGGCGCCAGCGGTCGCCGCGCCGGTACCCTTGCTGCCGGAAGAACAGCGCGCGGTGGTTGCGTTTGCCGAGCGCTCAGTGCAGATGACCGTCGAACGCCAAACCGAGCTGGCCGATCTGCTGGCGCCGGTGACCGGGTCGCAGGGCGGCGTGGCCGTGCGCCAGCTGCTCGGTATCGCCAACTACCTGCTGGGGCGGCGATGAAGCAGGAAGCTTTCGTGGCCCGCTACCAGACCGAATGGCGTGTCCTGGAACGCTGGCTGGAGGCGCGCGGGCCGGTGCGGGAGAAAGAGCGCAAGCACGCCGACTTGATCGAACTGGACGATCTTGAATTCGCCGGCCGCTATCGGCGCATCTGCCAGCATCTGTCGATCGCCCAGCGTCGCGGCTACAGCCCGGTGGTGATCGACCAGCTCGAACAGCTCATGCAGCGCGGTCACGACGTGCTGTACCGGCCGCCGGCGCCCCGCTGGCGGCGGGTGCTGGATTTCTTTGCCGCCGATTTTCCGCGCCAGGTGCGCAGGCACCGGGTTTACATGGCCATCTCGGCGCTGCTTTTCTTCGCGCCCCTGATCGCGATGATCGTACTGCTGCAGTACCGGCCCGAACTGGTGCACTCGGTATTCGGACAGAGCGAAATTTCCCAGTTCGAACGCATGTACGACCCGGCATCGAAGGGACACGCGCTGGGCCGTGAAAGCGGGACCAACCTGCAGATGTTCGGCTACTACATCTTCAACAACGTCAGTATTGGTTTTCGCACCTTTGCCAGCGGCCTGCTGGGCGGCGTCGGTTCGATCTGGGTGCTGGTGATGAACGGCGTGATCATTGGCAGCGTCGCCGGCCACCTCACAGCGATCGGCTACGGCGGGCCATTCTGGCGTTTCGTCAGCGGCCACTCCGGGCCGGAACTGACGTCCATAGTCCTGGCCGGCGGCGCCGGACTGCGCATCGGCTGGGCGCTGATCGCGCCAGGACGGTTGTCGCGACGCCGCGCGCTGGTCGAGGCCGGACGCGACGGCGCGCAACTGGTGCTTGGTGTATTTGCGCTGCTGGTCTTTGCGGCATTCATCGAAGCCTATTGGTCTTCCATCGGCTGGATGCCCAGCCCGGTGAAGTTCAGCTTCGGCATCGTGCTCTGGCTGGCGATCGGGTACTGGTTCTGGCGCGGAGGGCGGGATGCGCCTTGACCTGCTCAGCGTCCATTTGCGCCAGCGCAACCCCTGGGAAGCCATGGACCTGGGCATTGCGCTGGTGCGTCGCCATGCAGGCGCCGTCTGGCGGCCCTGGTTTGCGCTAACGCTGCCGTTCTTCGTGCTGTTCAATGCGCTTGGCTGGTGGCTCGACCGGCTGTGGCTGGCGACGCTGCTGATGTGGTGGCTCAAGCCGCTGTTCGATCGCGTGCCCTTGTACGTGCTCTCCCGAGCGGTGTTCGGCCGCGTGCCGAGCCCGAGACAGACGCTGCGCTCAGCGGAAATATGGTCGGCGCGCGCGCTGTTCGATTGGCTGACCTGGCGACGCTTGCATCCGTCGCGTTCGTTATTGATGCCGGTGGACATGCTCGAAGGCCTGCGTGGCTCCGCGCAACGCGCGCGCTCGACAGTGTTGCAACGCGCGGTGAGCTCGCAGGCACTTGGCCTGATTTTCGCGTTCCTGAATTTCGAAGCGCTGGTGTCGTTGTCGGTGTGGGTGCTGGCGCTGATGTTCGTGCCGGTGGAATTCCTCAGCGAATCGGCGCGCGCGGTCTGGCAGACCTTTTTCGAGAACCCGCCCGCCTGGGCGCAGGTGACCGCCAATACGGTGCTCTGGCTGAGCATGAGCCTGGTCGAGCCGTTCTACGTCGGCGCCGGGTTCGCCATGTATCTCAATCGCCGGACGCAGCTGGAAGCCTGGGATGTCGAGCTCGCGTTCCGCCGGCTGGTTGAACGCGTCAGCCAATCGGCGCCCACGCTGGCGAGCCTCGCGCTGACCGCGCTGTTGCTGGGCGCGAGCCTGGCGCCGGCGTCGGCGTCGGCGTCGGCCGCGGCCGCGGCGCCGGCCACGGCCACGGTCATGGACAAGGCGACGAAGACGCCGGTGCTCACGCCGCGCCAGTTCGTGGGCGACGCCTGGCAGACGCACGATGATCGCTTCGCCAAATCGGTAACGCGCGCCTATCAGGATCCGATGCTGGCGCCGAAGCAGGAAATTACGCGCTGGGTACTCAAGCACCCGTCCGAGGCGAAGAAGTCCAACTCCACGCTGCCGGCCTGGACGAAAGTGATTCCACTCATCATCGGCTTCATCGCCGAGTACGGATTGTGGTTGCTGGTAGCCGCGCTATTGGCCTACGTGTTGTGGCGAATGCCGGACTGGCTGCCGTGGGTGCAACGACGGATCGGCCGGGAAGTCGCTGTCTCGGAAATCCTGGAACACGCGCTGGAACGAAAAGAGGCCTTGCCCGTCGACGTCGCGCAGGCGGTGCGCGGGTTGTGGGAAGCCGACCACCAGCGCGAGGCGTTGGCCCTACTCTATCGCGCCAGCGTGGAGCGCATCGCCGAACGGCTGGGAACGGTGTTTCCGCCTGGCGCGACCGAAGCCGAGTGCCTGCGCCGAGCGCGCCGGCTGCAGGGTGATGACCTGCAGACGCAATTCGCCGTGGTCGTGCGCACCTGGCAGCGCGCGGCCTATGGCTGGCGATTCCCGGAGCCGGCGGAATTCGACGCCCTGTTGCTGGAATGGTCGCAACGATTCGAGGCGCCACGATGACGCGCCGCGCGCTGCTCATTTCACTGGCGGTGCTCATCGCCGTGGCCAGCGGCGTCGGTTTGTTCCTGGTTCTGTTCAAGCCGGTCACCGAACAGTTGCCGTTGCCGCCCAAGGGAGAAGCGGCCTACAACCCGCTGTACGCCTTGAAACTGAGCTTGCGCGCGCAAGGCCTGGAAACGTCGACCTACTCGAACTTGAACCTGGCCGAGCTCGTGTTGCGCGATGGCGACACCGTGCTGCTCTTCACCCGGCCCGAAGCACTCACCGAAGCGCAAGCGCAACGCTTGCTGGCCTGGGTTGCACGCGGTGGTCACCTGATCATGCCGGGCCCGGAATCCGTGGGTGCGGCTGGCCCCCTCGCCGACGCCCTAGGCTTGAAGGCCAGCAACTACGAAGACGAGGACGAGGAGTCCGAAGACGGTGATGATCTGCCGCGCGACTGCAGCCACATCGGCGCCAAGGCCGAAGATCGCACGCAGTCCGTACTGCTGTGCGGCCCGCGCTTTATCGCCAGTTCCAGCGAATTCGTGATGAGCGATGGCGATGCGCAACGCGGTTACCGATTCGCGCGCGCTGCCTGGGGACTGGGCGTGGTCAGCGTCACCGAGCTGGACTTTCTCGACAACCGGCATCTGAACACGGCCGTCGCGCGCGAACTGGCTTTCCAGGTGCTGGCGCCGCGGCTGGGCAAGGGCGGTTTCCATCTGGTTTATTCGGCCGACGTGCCTTCGCTGTGGCGGCTGTTGCTGCTGTACGGTTGGCCGGTGTTATTGCCGCTGCTGCTGGCCCTGGCAGCCTGGCTGATCTGGCGCGGACAACGCTTCGGTCCGCTGCTGCCACGACCAGAAGCGCACCGGCGCGCCCTGCTCGAACACGTCCAGGCGGCGGGCGAATTCGCCTTCCGCCGCGGCCGCGGCATGGCCCTGCACACCTCGGTGCTGGCGCTATTCAAGCAGCGTCTGCTGCGGCGCGACCCGGCACTGGCGGCGCTCGACGGCGAGGCCCTGGTGCAGGCGCTGTCGGAACGATTGTCGATGGATGCCGCGCGCATCCGCCAGGCGCTGAAACCACTGGGCATGCAACGCCCCGATGTCTTCCAGCAAAGCATTTCCACTCTTCTGCAAATGAGAAACCGACTATGAACATCGAGACTCCGGCGCCGCTGGCGCCCATCACCGGCGAGGCATTGATCGGCCTGGTCGACGAAATTCGCGCGCAGGTCTCGCAGGCCTTCGTCGGCCAGCTGGAAGTGCTCGACCAGATCATGATCGCGTTGCTCGCCGGTGGCCACGTGCTGGTCGAAGGCGTGCCCGGATTGGGCAAGACCTTGCTGGTCCGGGCCCTGGCCACGGCGCTGGATTGCGGCTTCGCACGCGTGCAATTCACTCCCGACCTGATGCCCAGCGACATCAGCGGCCACGCCTTCTACGACCCGAAGACCGAAGGCTTTCGCATTCGTCGCGGCCCGATCTTCACCAACCTGCTGCTGGCCGACGAGATCAATCGCGCGCCGGCCAAGACCCAGGCCGCATTGCTGGAGGTGATGCAGGAACAGCAGGTCACCATCGAAGGCCGCAGCTACCTGTTGCCGCCGCCGTTCCTGGCCATCGCCACGCAGAATCCGGTCGAACAGGAAGGCACCTATCCGTTGCCCGAAGCGCAACTGGATCGCTTCCTGCTGAAGATTTTCATGGGCTATCCGGAGCTGGCCGATGAAGTGCGCATGGTCGGCAACGTCAGCTCCGGCCGCAACGCGCACGACTTCGACCTGGGTCGCGTGCAGCGGGTGCTCAACCGCAGCCAGATCACCGCCATGCAGCAAGGCACCGCGCAGGTGTCGGTCGACGAGGTGGTGCTCGATTACGCCGTGCGGGTGGCGCGCGCAACCCGCGAGTGGCCGGGCATCAGCCTGGGCGCCGGCCCGCGCGGCAGCCTGGCCCTGGTCCGTGCGGCGCGCGCGCAAGCCGTGCTCGAACGCCGTGACTTCGTCACGCCCGACGACATCCGCGCAGTCGCCAAGCCGGCGCTGCGCCACCGCATTACGCTGGCGCCGGAATTGCAGATCGAAGGCCAGCGCATCGATGCGGTGATCGATGCACTGCTGGTGAAGGTGGAAGCGCCGCGGCGATGAGGCCATCGCCCGCCCTCGTGTTGCTGCTCGGGCTGTGGTCGCTGCTCGGGTTGACCTGCGCGTTGGGCTGGCTGCCGATCTCCGCGTGGCAGTTCGCCGGCGCCTTGCTTGCCGTGATCGCGCTGGTCGATGTCTTCAATCTGAGCCGCGTCCCCGATCCGATACTCAGCCGCGACCTGCCGCGTATCGTTCCGGTCGGCGTCGAGCGCGAAGCCTGGCTGCACCTGCGCGGCGGCGACGCGCGCGGCCTGCACCTGGACGTGCACGACTTGTTTCCGGGCGACTGGCGCGTGGAAGGTTTGCCGCGCGCCGTCGACCTGCATCCGGGCCGCGAACTCAGCGTTAGCTACAAGTTCACGCCCGGCCAGCGCGGCGCCTTTGAATTTCCCGGCTGCCAGCTGCGCCTGCGTTCGCCGCTGCGGCTGTGGCGGCAACGTCGCCAGTTCGCCTTGAGACAAACCGTGCGCGTGTATCCGAATTTTGCGCCGCTGACGCGCTTCGCCCTGTTCAGCGCCGAACAAGCCTCGCGCGTGGTCGGCGCGCACGTGCGCCGCAATCGCGGCGAAGGCACCGAGTTCCACCAATTGCGCGAGTACCGGGTCGGCGACAGCCTGCGCCAGATCGACTGGAAAGCCACGCAACGGGCACGCAAGCTGATCTCGCGCGATTACCAGCACGAACGCAACCAGCAAGTGGTGATGCTGCTCGATACCGGCCGCCGCCTGTTGGCCAAGGACGATGCGCTGTCGCATTTCGACCACGTGCTCAACGCCGCCCTGGTTGTTTCCTACCTCGCACTGCGCCAGGGCGATGCCGTCGGCCTGCTGGCCACCGGCGGCGCCTCGCGCTGGCTGGCGCCGCAGCGCGGCCTGGCCGCCGTCGACACGCTGCTCAACACCGTCTACGACCTGGAAGCGCAGCCGGTCGCCACCGACTATCTGGAGGCCGCCACGCAACTGAGCCTGCGCCAGCGTCGCCGCGCGTTGGTGATGCTGGTGACCAATGTGCGCGATGAAGACATCGAGGATCTGCTGGCCGCGGTGCGGCTGATGCAGCGCAAGCACCTGGTCTGCGTCGCCAGCCTGCGCGAACAGGCGCTCGACCAGACTCTGGAACGGCCGGTGGAAACGCTGGAGCAGGCAATCGGCGCCGCAGCGCTGGCGCGTTATCTGGAAGACCGCAGCCGCGCCCACCAGGCCTTGCGCAGCCAGGGCGTGATGGTGCTCGATGTCACCTGCGCGCAGTTGCCGGCCGCATTGGTCGAACGCTATCTGGCCGTAAAACGCGAAGGCCTGCTGTAAGCCCTTGTAGGAGCGGCTTCAGCCGCGATTGCCTGTAGGAGCGGCTTCAGCCGCGAATGCCTGGGCGAGATCGCGGCTGAAGCCGCTCCCACAGGCCGCGAATGCCTGGGCGAGATCGCGGCTGAAGCCGCTCCTACAGGCCGCGAATGCCTGGGCGAGATCGCGGCTGAAGCCGCTCCTACAGGCGGGGTGTCAGTCGCCGGTGCTCAACGCCACCGAACGCGATTGCAGTTCGGCGAACACCGCATCGGTCTGCGGTCGCACGCCATGCCAAAGCAGGAAACTTTCCGCCGCCTGTTCGACCAGCATGCCGAGGCCGTCGACGGCCTGCGCACAGTGCGCGCCACGCGCCCAGGCCAGGAATGCGATCGCCGCTTCGCCGTAGCTCAAGTCCACCGCCAGCGTGCGTGGCGTGGCGATGCCGAAGGGCAAGGACATCGAGGCGACTTCGCGTCCGGCCGACGTGGCGTTGATGATGAAATCGAAGGCGCCCAGCGTGGCCAGGTCCTTCCAGTAGCGCGAATGCACGCGGCCGGGTTGGCCGAGGCTGTCGACCATGGCATCGGCGCGTTCCGGCGTGCGGTTGACGATGTACAGATCGCCGATGCCGGCGTCGAGCAGGGCCGGCGCCACGCCATGCGCGGCGCCGCCGGCGCCGAGCATCAAAGTCCTGCGGCCGCGCAAGTCGAGCGCATTGCGTTCGGTCAGGTCGCGCACCAGCCCGGCGCCATCGGTGTTGTCGCCGCGCCAGCCGGCGCCGTCCCAGATCAACGTGTTCACGGCGCCAGCGCTGCGTGCCCGCGCGCTCAACTGGTCGCATAGCGCCAGCGCCGCCTGCTTGTGCGGCAAGGTGACGTTGGCGCCCTGGCCGCCGGCCGCGGCGAAAGCGGCGAGCGCAACCGGGAATTCTTCCGGGGTCGCATCGATGGCCTGGTAGTCGATCGCCTTGCCGGTTTGTCGCGCAAAAAATGCCTGGATGCGCGGCGACAGCGAATGGGCGACGGGATGGCCGAAGACGGCATAACGGGCGGGGACGTTGGTCATCTTGCTTCCTTCAAGAAGTGGTGGCGACTCACGCGGATTCGTTCAGCCAGGCGGCGGCATCGAGTGCGAAGTAGGTCAGGATGCCGTCGGCTCCGGCGCGCTTGATCGCGGTCAGCGCCTCCAGCGCGCAGGCGCGTTCGTCGAGCCAGCCGTTTTGCGCCGCCGCCTTGAGCATCGCGTATTCGCCGCTGACCTGATAGACGAAGGTCGGCGCGCCGAAGTGGTCCTTCACGCGGCGCACGATATCCAGGTACGGCAGGCCGGGCTTGATCATGATCATGTCGGCGCCTTCGTCAAGGTCCAGCGACACTTCGCGCAACGCTTCATCGGAATTGGCCGGGTCCATCTGGTAGGTGTACTTGTTGCCCTTGCCCAGGTTACCCGCCGAGCCGACCGCATCGCGGAACGGACCGTAGAAATTCGACGCGTACTTGGCCGAGTACGCCAGGATGCGCGTGTTGACGTGGCCTTCGTCTTCCAGCGCATCGCGGATCGCGCCGATACGGCCGTCCATCATGTCGCTCGGCGCCACCACGTCGGCGCCGGCTTCGGCATGCGACAGCGCCTGCAGTACCAGCGCAGCATTGGTTTCGTCGTTGACCACATAGCCATGGCCGTCGATCAGTCCGTCCTGGCCATGCGTGGTGTACGGATCCAGGGCCACGTCGGTGATCACGCCCAATTCCGGAAACCGTTGCTTGAGTGCGCGGATCGCGCGCTGGGCCAGGCCGTCCGGATCCCAGGCCGCGGCGCCGTCGAGCGACTTGGCTTCCGGTGCGGTGACTGGAAACAGGACCAGCGCCGGGATGCGCAGGGTCAATGCGCGTTCAGCCACGCGCAGCAGTTCGTCGATCGACAAGCGCTCCACGCCCGGCATCGAGGCGATCGGCGCGCGGCCGTTCAGTTCGTGGATGAACACCGGCAGGATCAGATCGTCGCTGCTCAGCCGGGTCTCGCGCATCAGGCGACGGGAGAAGTCGTCATGGCGCATGCGTCGCGGTCGGGTATACGGAAAGGCCATTGCTGAACTCCAAACAGGCAAGCCATGATAACGCCGCCACCGCGTTACGATGACGGCATGATCCACTCGCGTCCCTTGCCACGCACCGTGAAGGCTTGCCTGCTGTTGCTCGGCGCGCTCGCGCTCATGTGCCTGCTGGGGCCCTGGCTGATGTCTTTCGACCCGCACCGGCCGGACTGGGATTGGCTATCGAGCGCGCCGTCGCTGGCGTCCGGGCACTGGTTCGGCACCGATGCCATCGGCCGCGATGTGCTCGCCCGCACCCTGGCGGGCGGTCGCCTTTCGCTGGGCATCGGCGTGATGGCCAGCATCATCGCGCTGGTGCTGGGACTGGCCTACGGCGCGACCGCGGGCCTGGCCGGCGGCGGCATCGAGCGCGCCATGTTGCGCGTGCTGGATGTGCTTTCGGCATTGCCCTTCCTGCTGATCGTGATCCTGTTGCTCAGTTTGTTCGGCCGTTCGCTGGGTTTGCTGCTGGGCGCGATCGGCGGTTATGTCTGGATCGACCTGGCGCGGGTGATGCGCGCCGAAGCCGGACGCATGCGCGAGGCGCCGTTCGTGTTGGCGGCGCGCGCTGCCGGCGCCAGCTTCGGGCAGCAGCTGCGCTGGCACCTGCTGCCAAATTTGTTGCCGTTGGCGTTGGTCTATCTGGGCCTGATCCTGCCGCAGGCGATCCTGATCGAAAGTTTCCTCGGCTTTCTCGGCCTGTCGGTCGATGAGCCCTCGGCCAGTTGGGGCACCCTGCTCTATGAAGGCAGCCAGGAACTCGACAGCGCGCCCTGGACCCTGTTGTTTCCCGCCGGCTTCCTGGTCGCCACCCTGGCCAGTTTCCAATTTCTCGGCGACGGCTTGCGCGACTGGCTCGATGTCCGCCGGGAGGTCGCTCCCGGCATCCTGCCTCCCGCGACACTGGCGCGTCCCTGCGCGGCGGCCGCTCCCGGCATCCTGCCTCCCGCGACACCGGCGCGTCCCGGCGCGGCGCCGGCATGAACGCCTTGCTGCAGGTGCGCGACCTGCAAGTGTTCGCGGTCGGGCAGGCCGCCCCCTTGCTCGGGCCGCTGAGCCTGGCCATCGACGCCGCCGACTGCCAGGGCTTGATCGGCGAATCGGGCAGCGGCAAGAGCCTGACCGCGCTGGCGCTGATGGGACTGCTGCCGGCCGGCCTGCGCGCCACCGGCGAACTGCAGGTGGACGGTGCGCCGATCGCCCTGCTTTCGCCCGGGCACCGCGCCTTGCGCGGCCGTGTCCTGGCCTGGATGCCGCAGGATTCGCAAGCCAGCCTGCACCCGCTGCGCAGCGTGGGCAGCCAATTGGCCGAGAGCCTGCGGGTCCTGCGCGGCTGCAGCCGCGCGCAAGCCACAACCGAAGCGCTGCGTTTGTTCCGGCAGTTGGAGTTGCCGACTCCCGAAAGCCTTCTTGGTCGCTATCCGCATCAGCTGTCCGGCGGGCAGCGTCAGCGCGTCGGGCTGGCGCTGGCCCTGGCCGGCAATCCGCGCTTGTTGTTCGCCGACGAGCCGACCTCGGCGCTCGACCCGCGGCTGGCCGATGAGATGCTCGCGCTGCTTGAGCGCCTGCGCGGCGAATGCGGCCTGGCGGTCGTGCTGATCAGTCACGACCTGCCGCTGATCGGCCGTTACGCGCGCCAGGTGGCCATCCTGCATCGCGGCCGACTGGTCGAAGGCGGCCTGACCGGCAGCGTGTTTGCCGACGCCCGCCATGAAGCCACGCGTGCCTTGCTGGCGGCCGACCGGCTGCCGGCGGCCGTTCCCAGCGCGCCTGGGGCGCGCCTGCTGGACGTGGCGCAGCTGCAGGTGCGCTATCCAGGCAGCCGCGAGGACGCCGTCAAGCAGGTCGATTTCCAATTGCACCGCGGCGAGTGCCTGGCGTTGATCGGCGCCAGCGGCAGCGGCAAGAGTTCCCTGGGCCGGGCGCTGCTGCGCTTGTTCCGGCGCGGCGTTCGGGGTCGCATCGTGTTTGATGGCGAAGACCTGCTTGCCGCATCGCGGACGTCGTTACGCCGACTGCGGCAAAAGCTCGGCGTGGTGTTCCAGGATCCCTATGCCTCGCTCGATCCGCGCATGCGCGTTGCCGACATCGTCGCCGAGCCCCTGCGCATCCAGGGCGGCCACGATGCCGCGACGCGACGCGAGCGGGCCGCCGCCGCGCTGCTCGAAGTCGGCCTGCCTGCCGACCTGCTCGACCGCTATCCGCACCAGTTCTCCGGCGGCCAACGGCAGCGTATCGCCATTGCCCGGGCGCTGATTTGCGAGCCGACGCTGCTGGTCTGCGACGAAGCCGTGTCCGCCCTCGACGCCCAGCACCGCGCCGAAATCCTGGCCTTGCTGGGCCGCCTCAAGCGCGACCGCGGCCTGGCCATGCTGTTCATAACCCACGATTTTGCCGCCGCCCGGACCCTTGCCGATCGCATCGCGGTCATGGATCAGGGGCGGCTGGTGGAACAGGGCGAGGCCGGACAGATCCTGTCGCAACCCGGGCACCCCTCGACCCGGGCCATGCTTGGCGGCCGTCCGGCCGCCCTCGCCGCCGCTATCACGTGACCCGGAATTGTTGAACAATCAGGCATGGCAAGCCAGATCGCCCGCGCATTTCCCCTCGAACCGGAATCCTTCGTCCGCTCCCTGCTGGCCGCGCAAGACATCTCCACCCTGGCCTTCATCGCCACCCGGCAGCTGCTCGATCTCGGCCTGGACGATGCGCAACTGATCTGGAATCACGTCCCCAGCGATCCGGGCAGCCTGCATACCTCCAACGATGTCGCTGCCAACGCCACCACGCTGAGCTTGCTGGACACGGCGCGCCGGCAGGGTGGCAAGGCACAACTCACCGATCCGGCCACCGGCTCGGTGCAGGTCATGCAGGTGGTCGCGCAGAACACCGGATTGTGGGTGGCGCTGTCGGCGCGCTTCGACCCGGGCCGCGTGGATCCGGACTGGCAGGCCAAGATCGCGCCGCTGTCGGTGCGCTGCCAATCGCTGCTCTACACGCAACGCCTGCAGGTGGATGTCGAGCGGCTGGCCAACGCCGAGCGGCTGCAACGCGCGCTGTTTGCCATCAGCGACATCGCCAGTTCCGACCGCAGCACCACCGAAGTGCTGCACGGCCTGCACCAGATCGTCGGCAGCCTGATGTACGCGGAAAACTTCTACATCGTGCGTTTCGATCCCGAGCGGCAGACCATCCGCTTCCTGTATTTCGCCGACAGCCACGATCCGGCCGTTCCCGATCCGCAGGACGAGTTGTCGCCGGAACAGATGACCAACAGCCTGACCCTGGCCATGCTGCGTCATGGCAAGCCAATGCGCGGTCCGTCCAGGGATGTGGTGCAGCAGCTGAACGTTTCCCGCGACGAATCTCAAGGCCCGGAGAGCGAAGACTGGATGGGCGTGCCTATCCTGGAGGACGGGATCGTCCGCGGCGCCGTGGTGGTGCAAAGCTATGACCCGGCCGTACGCTATGGCGAGGCCGACCAGGCACTTCTGGGTTACGTGGCCCAGCATATCCTCAGCGCCTTGTCGCGGCGCGAAGCGCAAGAGGAGCTGGAACGGCGAGTCGAGGCTCGCACGCTGGAGTTACGCAAGGAAGTCCGTGAGCGCGAACGCAGCGAGCAACTGCAGCGCGCACTGTTCCGAATCACCGAACTGTCGGTGTCGAGCAACAGCATGGAGGCGTTCTACGCCGCCCTGCACGAGATCGTCGGCGAGCTGCTGGATGCCCGGAACTTCTACATTGCATTGCTGACCGCCGACGACCAGGAGCTGGAATTCGCCTACTCGGTCGACGAGCGCGACAAGCGCTTCCATCGCCGGCGCCTGGGCCGCGGCCTGAGCGAGTACGTGCTGCGCACCGCGCAGCCCTTGCTGACCGACCGGTCAGGCATCGAAGCGTTGGAGGCCAAAGGCGAAGTCATTTCCTTCGGCACCAAATCGGTGTGCTGGTTGGGCGTGCCGCTGATGATCAACGGTCGCGCCCGCGGCCTGATCACGGTGCAAAGCTACACGCCAGATTACCTGTACACGCCGCGCGACGAGGAGTTGCTGAGCTTCGTGTCGCTGCACATCGCCAACGCCTTGCAGCGCCGGCAGGCCGATGAATCGCTGCGCCTGGCCTACGCCGAGCTCGAACAACGCGTCGAGCACCGCACCAGTGAGCTGGCGGTGACCAACCGCGAGCTGCGCGACCAGATTTCGGTGCGCGAAACCTTCGAGAACAAACTCAAGCACGAAGCCCTGCACGACGCGCTGACCGGACTTCCTAACCGCAGTCAGCTGCTGATCACCTTGCGCAACTGCCTGTCGCGATTCCACGCCGAACCCGACCACGCGTTTTCCGTCCTGTTCCTGGACCTGGACCGCTTCAAGGTGGTCAACGACTCGGTTGGTCACCTGGTTGGCGACGAGCTGCTCAAGGAGGCCGCCAAGCGCATCGGCCACTGCATTCGCGAACCGGACATGGTTGCCCGTCTGGGCGGCGATGAATTCGCCATCGTCATCGATCGCATCCACGATCCGGTCGAAGCGGTGATGGTCGCCGACCGGGTGATCCGCAGCCTGTCGGAGCCGATGCGCATCGCCGGCAAGGAGCTGTACACCTCGGCGAGCATCGGCATCGCCTTTTCGCACGAACGCTACCAGCAGCCGGAAGAACTGCTGCGCGATGCCGACGTGGCGATGTACCGGGCCAAGGCCGCCGGTCGCCAGCGCTTCGCCTTGTTCGACGAAGGCCTGCGCGAGGACGCGTTGCGCCAGCTGGAACTGGAGGGCGATCTGCGCCGCGGTGTGCAACGCGCCGAATTCGAACCCTACTATCAGCCGATCGTGCGCTTGTCCGATGGCGCCGTGCTCGGCTACGAGGCGCTGATGCGCTGGCTCAGTCCTGAACGCGGCTGCCTGGAACCGGCCGATTTCCTCAACACCGCCGAGGAAACCGGCACGCTGCCGCAGATCGACTGGCAAATCTACGACCAGGTCTGCTGCGACATCCGCACCCTGGGTGCGCGTGGCGCGTACGTGACCATCAATGTGTCGCCCCGGCATTTGCGCGCCAATGGTTTCAGCGAACGCTTGCTGGCCCTGCTGGCCAGCCACGACGTGCAGGCGAAACTACTGCGCCTGGAAGTGACCGAAGGCGCGTTGCTGGAGAATCCGGACCAGGTCCAGTTGTGCCTGGCGCAATTGCGCGCCGCCGGCGTGCAAACCCTGCTCGACGATTTCGGCACCGGGTTTTCGTCCCTGTCCTACCTGCACCGTTTTCCCTTGCACGGCCTGAAGATCGACCGCTCGTTCGTGGCCGCGTTGCAGTACGGCGAGAGCGGCGGCAGCACGGCGATCGTGCGCGCCATCAGGCTGCTGGCCGACTCGCTCGGCCTGGAAGTGGTGGCCGAAGGCATCGAAACCGAGGAGCAGCGCCAGCAGCTGCGCCTGCTTGGGCTGACGCTGGGTCAGGGCTATCTGTTCGCACGTCCGGCCTCGATGATGGAAATCAACCAGCGGCAGAACGCCAAGCCAGGGTCGGCGTCGGTCGTGCCGCAAGGCTAACGCGGGCGTTTCGAGCTCAAAGCAGCATTCGCTCAGCGCGCATCCAGGCGATGGTATCGCTGAGCAAGTCGTCCAGGCTGGTTTCCCGATAACCCAATTCCGCAATCGCCTTGCCCGAATCCACGCGCAGGTGGTGACAAGTGAACTCGGCCGCTTCCGGGGTGATTTCCGGCACGCGTCGCGTCAGCAGGGAAAGGCCGTACAGCACTCGCGCATAGGTCTTGAGTGCGAAGGCCGGCGCGCTGCGCTTCGGCGTGCGTCGGCCGAGCGCCACGCCAATGCGTGAAATCAATTCGAGGAAACTGGCGTGTTCGCCGCCGAGCAAATAGGTTTCGCCAAACTTCGCGGCCTGCCACGCACGCACCTGCGCCTTGGCGATCTCCCGGACGTCGGCGAAGGCGCCGGAACCGGGCGGCACGCCCGGCAGCTTGTTGGTGTCGACCAGGCGAATCAGTCGCGACCAGTTGTGAGTGTCGCCAGGGCCGAGAATATGCGAGGGCTGCAAGATGATGAACGGCACGGCGCAAGCGCGCACCGCCTGCTCGGCCAGAAATTTGCTGCGCTCGTAATTGATCCAGCTCGCGCCGCCGCGCTCGGGCACGTCCTCGCGCAAAGTGGCGTGCACCAGGTGCGAGTAGGCCGAGACGCTCGAGGTGTGAATGAAGGCGCCCACGCCTTCGGCCTGTGCGGCAGCGAGCAGGTTGGCTGCGCCGCCGACGTTGGTCCGCGTTTGCGCGGCATTGTGGGGACGCCAGGTGTTGGTGTCGGCGGCGGTGTGGAACACCGCATCGACGCCGGCCATCGCCGCGCGCACCGAGGCCGGATCGGTGACATCGCCACGAATCGGCCGCGCTCCCAGTTTCGACAAAACGGCATCGGTCTCGTCCCGTCGCGACAACGCGCGGACATCGGCGCCGGCGGCCAGTAGTTCACGGGCAACATGCTGGCCGAGGAAACCGGCGCCGCCGGTTAGCAAGACAAGGGACATCGACGCTCCTGAAATGGCTGACCAGGCGCCCTCAGGATAGGCCAGGGCGGCCGTTTCCCGAGACATTCGCGCCAGTGTGACGGTGCTCACAACAATTCTTTAACTTTGTCGCGGAAATGTGCCGATCGGCACGATAAGCGGTCCGCGCCTGCGGAATGATTTGCTTCACCCGACCCCGGACACATCCATGAACGCGCTGCTGGTCCTGTCTTCGCTGTCACTGTTGCTGCTGGCCCTGGCTGCTGCCGGCCTGCACCGCGTGCCGGCGCAGCGGGTCCTGACCGTGCACCGCCTGGGCCGTTATCGGCGCACGCTGGGCCCGGGTTGGCATTGGATCGTGCCGCGCCTGGACCGCACTGGCGCCGAGGTCAACCTGATCGGCCACCACCTGCACGTTCGTGGCGCCGACCGGGCCGAGGAAGCCGAGCTCTATTACCAGATCATGGAGCCGGAAAAGGCGGGCGAGACGCTCGACCAGGTCGACGACTGGGTCGCCGCGCAAGCACGCGAGGCGCTCGGTCCGGACTGCACATCGCCCGACCAGCTGAAGTGCGAACTCAATCGCCGGGTCAGCCGCCTGGGCCTGCGCGTGGTCCGCTGCTCCCTGCACGTGGTCTAGCCCGCCGGGTCGCTCCCGGCATCCTGCCTCCCGCGACACTGGCGCGTCCCTGCGCGGCGTCGCTCCCGGCATCCTGCCTCCCGCGACACTGGCGCGTCCCTGCGCGGCGGGCGCTCCCGATGGTGGACAATGCGGCGGATGAATCCGCTCGCAAACCTGACCCCTGAACTCGAAGCCGGCCTCGCCGCGCTGGATCTGCCGACCTCGCTGGCGCCGCGCCTGCTCGATTACCTGGCGCTACTGGACCGCTGGAATCACACCTACAACCTGACCGCGATTCGCGATCCGCGCGAAATGCTGACCAAGCATTTGCTCGATTCGTTGGCGATGGCGCGCTTCGTCGACGACGAACAACTCGCCGACCTGGGCACCGGCCCGGGCCTGCCGGGAATTCCACTGGCAATCGCCAAACCTGGACTGCGCGTGGCCCTGGTGGAGAGCAACGGCAAGAAGGCGCGCTTCCTGCGCGAGGCCGTGCGCGTGCTCAAGCTGGGCAACGCCCGCGTGCTCGAAGCGCGGGCCGAAGCCGTGGCCGAGCCGGGCGCATTCCAGGTGGTGACCGCGCGCGCGCTGGACCGCCTGGCGGGGATCATCGCCGTGGGCGGCCATTTGCTGGCGCCCGGCGGCCGGCTGCTGGCCATGAAGGGCGTCCGGCCGGACGATGAGATTGCCGAACTGCCGCCGGGCTGGGCGCTTTCCGCGATCCATACGCTGCGCGTTCCCGGCCTGGTCGGCGAAAGACATTTGATCGAGGTAACGCGAAGCACAGCCGAACCGGCATAATTGCCAACCCGGTCCAGCGTCGGGACGCCGCCGAACCCGAACAGCGACAGCTCGTCTGCCGCTTGCCACGCTTTCGGTCGCTTGTTGGTCAGTACAGGAATCTTGCATGGCCCGGATCATCGCAATTGCCAATCAGAAGGGTGGCGTCGGCAAGACCACCACGGCGGTCAATCTCGCCGCTGCGTTGACGCAATCGCCGCGCCGGGTGCTGCTGGTGGACATCGATCCGCAAGGCAACGCGACCATGGGATCGGGCGTCGACAAGCGCGATCTGGAGCACTCGATCACCGAGGTGCTGCTTGGCGAATGCGAAGTCAATGCGGCGGTCGTGCGCGCCGCCGAAGGTTATGACCTGTTGCCCGGCAACATCGACCTGACCGCGGTGGAAATCCAACTGATGGACATGCCCGGCCGCGAGGGCAAGCTGAAACTGGCGCTGGCCACGTTGCGCGACAAATACGACTACATCCTGATCGACTGCCCGCCCTCGCTGTCGCTGTTGACCTTGAACGCGCTGGCGGCCGCCGACGGCGTGCTGGTACCGATGCAGTGCGAATACTTCGCGCTCGAAGGCCTCAGCTCGCTGATCAACACCATCGACGCCCTGAAACAGCGGCTCAATCCGGAGCTGGAAATCTTCGGCGTGGTGCGCACCATGTTCGATGTGCGCAACAACCTGGCCAACGCCGTGTCCGGCGAGTTGACCAAGCATTTCGGCGACATCGTCTTTCGCTCGATCATCCCGCGCAACGTGCGCCTGGCCGAAGCGCCCAGCCACGGCCAGAGCATCGTGGGTTACGACAAGAGTTCGCGTGGCGGCATCGCCTACCTTGGCCTGGCCGGCGAGATCATTCGCCGGGAAAAGGACGAGAAAAAGATTAGCAAGAGGGAGATTGCATGATGGCGACGCGGAAGACCGGTCTCGGCCGCGGCCTGGAAGCCCTGCTCGGCAGTGGCAGCCGCAGTCCAAGCCCAACCCAGGCCACCGAGGCGGAACTGGCCGGGGATGGCCTGCGCCGGATCCAGGTCGATCTCCTGCATCCGGGCAAGTACCAGCCGCGCACCGGCATGGACGCCGCGCGTTTGACCGAGCTGGCCGAGTCGATCAAGGCGCAGGGCGTGATCCAGCCGATCGTCGCGCGCGAAATCGGCCGCAACAAATTCGAGATCATCGCCGGCGAGCGGCGCTGGCGCGCGGCGATCCAGGCCGGCCTGGACGACGTGCCGGTGGTATTGCGCGACGTCGACGACCGTTCGGTGATCGCGATGGCGCTGATCGAGAATATCCAGCGCGAAGACTTGAACCCGCTGGAAGAAGCGGTCGCCCTGAGTCGCCTGATCGATGAATTTTCCCTGACCCACCAGCACGCCGCGGAAGCCGTCGGCCGCTCGCGCGCGGCGGTGTCGAATCTGCTGCGCCTGCTGGAACTGCCGGAAGAAATTCGCAAACTGCTCGAGGCGCGGCAGCTGGAAATGGGCCATGCGCGGGCGCTGCTGACCCTGGCTGCACCTGCGGCGATTGGCCTGGCCAGGGAAGCCGCCGAGCAGGGACTGTCGGTGCGCGAAGTCGAGCGCCGCGCGCAGCAACTGGCGCAGGGCAAGATACCGAGTCGCAAGGACGCCAAGCCGGCCAAGAAAGCCGATGCCGATATCCTGATGCTCGAACGGGAACTTTCCGATCGCCTGAATGCCAAAGTCGCCGTGCAGCATGGCCGCGGCGGTCGCGGCAAGCTGGTGATCCAGTACCACGGTCTGGACGCGCTGGAAGGCATTCTGGAAAAGATTCGCGGCCGCAGCGAGTAGGCGTTCGAGTGCAGATCAGCCCCGACAATTTTGCGGCAGCCGCATGAGCGGCGAGACCACGCCCGACCTGTCCGTCGTCGTGCCGGTGTTCAACGAGCGCGACAACATCGCGCCGCTGGTCGGCGAAATCGTCGCCGCCCTGCATGGGCGCATCGCTTTCGAAATCGTGTATGTCGACGATTGTTCGAAGGACGATTCGTTTGCCGTGCTTACGCGGCTGATGGCCAGCACGCCCGAGCTGCGCGTGCTACGACATGCGGCGCAAAGCGGGCAGAGCACCGCCATCCGGAACGGCGTGAAGGCCGCGCGCGGCGCCTGGATCGCCACGCTCGACGGCGACGGCCAGAACGATCCCGCCGACATTCCCAAGTTGCTCAATGCGCGCGACCAGGCCGGGCCGGCGCTGAAACTGTTCGCCGGCTGGCGCGTGACGCGGCGCGACAGCGGCAGCAAGCGCTGGGCCTCGAAGATCGCCAACGCGATCCGCTCGCGCCTGCTGCGCGACGAAACACCGGATACCGGCTGCGGCATCAAGTTGTTTGAGCGCGCCGCGTTCCTGGACCTGCCCTACTTCGACCACATGCATCGTTACCTGCCGGCGTTGATGAAGCGCGCCGGCTGGCAATCGATCAGCGTGCCGGTCAATCACCGCGAACGCTCGACCGGCGTGTCCAAGTACAACAACCTCAGCCGCGCCTGGGTCGGCCTGGCCGACCTGCGCGGGGTTGGCTGGCTGATCAAACGCAGCAAGATCACCGCGGCGCAGGAAGTCGAGCGCGCATGAACGAACAGATCGTCTGGCTCAGCGGCTTTGGCGTCCACATCACGTTGTGGAAGCTAATCGGCCTGACCGGCGCCACGATGTTCGGCGGCCGCTGGCTGGTCCAGTTCATCGCCTCGCGCCGCCAGGGCAAGCCAGTCATCCCACGGGCGTTCTGGTACATGAGCATCGTCGGCAGCCTGATGGCCCTCAGCTATTTTATCTTCTCGCCCAAGCAGGATGCCGTCGGCGTCCTGCAGAACCTGTTCCCCAGCTTCACCGCCATCTACAGCCTGTACCTGGACATCAAGCACCGCGGCTGGCACCGCGACCGCGCCAGCCACTGAGTCCGTGGGTAGGCGAGGCTCCCGTGGGAGCGGCTTCAGCCGCGATGCCCTTGCCCTCCCCACCCAATCCATTGAATTACAACCGCACTTTTGCCATACTTCCCGGCTCGCTGCGCTCAAGCTTCACCGCCACGGCCCCCGGAAACGCGATTCCGACCCCGCTGGCGCAGCCTGGTTTCCTTCCTGAATCGCGTGCTGCCCGGCCTGACGCCGCGGTCGCGGGGCCGATCTCACCCGGGCCATGGGTGAAAAAACCGATATCGAGGTACGTCATGAGCCGTATTTGTCAGGTCACCGGCAAAAGCGTGATGAGCGGTAACAATGTCTCGCACGCCAACAATGCCACCCGCCGCAAGTTCAACCCCAACATCCACGAGCGTCGTTTCTGGGTCGCCAGCGAAAACCGCTGGGTCAAGTTGCGCGTTTCTTCCAACGGCCTTCGTACCATCGACAAGAACGGTATCGACGTCGTCCTCGCCGAGCTGCGTCATCGCGGCGAAAAGGTCTAAGGAGAACTCACATGTCATCCAAGCGCGATAAAGTGAAATTGAACTCCTCGGCCGGCACCGGTCATTTCTACACGACCGACAAGAACAAGAAGACCACGCCGGGCAAGATGGAATTCCTCAAGTACGATCCCGTCGTGCGCAAGCACGTGATCTACAAGGAAGGCAAGATCAAGTAATCCTGCCAGCAATTGTAGGAGCGGCTGACCAGACATCCGTCTGTTAGAAGCCAGCCGCGAATGCTCTGAAAAGAAACCCGCCCAAAAGGCGGGTTTCTTCTTTCCACCACCCGCGCCACCTCCCGCACGCATCCGCCCCAGCCCGCCTGTTAAAGTCGGCAGCGGAGGAGCCGCCATGCCCAATACCAATTCCGTCGACCCGATCCCTGCGCCCGCGCCACGCATCGACCGGCGAACCTACGAGCGCGACTACGCGCGCTCGGTCGCCGATCCGGACGCCTACTGGGCGCAAATCGCCCTGCGCATCGACTGGCTCAAGACACCCACCATCATCGACAACTCCAGCTTCGCCCTGGACGACTTCCGCATCCGCTGGTTCGAGGACGGCGAGCTCAATGTCGCAACCAATTGCCTGGACCGACACCTGGCCGAGCGCGGCGAGAAAACAGCGATCCTTTGGGAAGCGGACGATCCCGGCACCACAACTCAGCGCATCACGTATCGGCAGCTGCATGCGCGCGTCTGCCAGCTCGCCAATGCGTTGCGCAACCTGGGCGTGGCCAAGGGCGATCGCGTCACCATCTACCTGCCGATGATTCCGGAAGCGGCGATTGCCATGCTCGCCTGCGCCCGGATCGGCGCCGTGCATTCGGTGGTCTTCGGTGGCTTTTCGCCGGATTCGCTGGCCGGGCGCATCGCCGATTGCGATTCCAAACTGGTCATCACCGCCGATGAAGGCCGCCGCGCCGGCAAGCGCATTCCGCTGAAGGCCAACGTCGACGAAGCGCTCAAGCGGCCCGGCACCACGGCCGTGGAAACGGTGCTGGTGGTGCGCCATACCGGCGGCGCGGTGGCCATGCAGATGCCGCGCGATCGCTGGTTCGATGCCGTCGTCGAGGGCCAGCCCGAAACCTGCGACGCCGAACGCATGAACGCGGAGGATCCGCTGTTCGTCCTGTATACCTCGGGGAGCACCGGCAAGCCGAAGGGCGTGCTGCACAGCAGCGGCGGCTACCTGGTGTTCGCCAGTTACACGCACGAGTGCGTGTTCGACCTGCGCGAGGACGATATCTACTGGTGCACGGCGGACGTTGGCTGGGTGACCGGGCACAGTTACATCGTCTATGGCCCGCTGGCCAACGGCGCCACTGCGCTGATGTTCGAAGGCGTGCCGACTTATCCCGACGCCTCGCGTTTCTGGAACGTGATCGACAAGCACCAGGTGACGATCTTCTACACGGCGCCGACGGCGATTCGCGCATTGATGCGCGAAGGCGACGCGCCGGTGCAGAAGACTTCGCGCGCGTCGCTGCGGCTGCTCGGCACGGTCGGTGAGCCGATCAATCCCGAGGCCTGGCGCTGGTACCACGACGTAGTCGGTGGCGGCCGTTGTCCGATCGTCGATACCTGGTGGCAGACTGAAACCGGCGGCATCCTGATCACGCCGCTGCCCGGTGTCGGCGAACAGAAGCCGGGCGCGGCGACCAAGCCATTCTTCGGCATCCGTCCGGCGCTGGTCGACAACAACGGCGCCGTGCTGGAGGGGCCGGCCGAAGGAAATCTGGTGTTGTTGGGTAGCTGGCCGGGGCAGATGCGCACGCTGTATGGCGACCATTCGCGTTTCATCGACACCTACTTCAGGAATTACCCCGGCACCTACTTCACCGGCGATGGTTGTCGGCGCGATGACGATGGCGATTACTGGATCACCGGCCGGGTCGATGACGTCATCAACGTTTCCGGCCACCGCATCGGCACCGCGGAAGTGGAGAGCGCGCTGGTAGCGCATCCGGACGTGGCCGAGGCCGCCGTGGTCGGCTTTCCGCACGACATCAAGGGCCAGGGCATCTACGCCTACGTGACGCTGAACTCAGGGGTGACGGCCGACGACCAGCTGCACGACGAATTGATCGCCTGGGTACGCAAGGAGATCGGCGCCATTGCCGGGATCGACCACCTGCAATGGGCGCCGGGACTACCAAAAACGCGCTCGGGCAAGATCATGCGCCGCATCCTGCGCAAGATCGCCGAAAACCAGCCGGAGGCCCTCGGCGACACCTCGACACTGGCCGATCCGGGCGTCGTCGACCAACTGGTCCGCGACCGCCGCGACGGCTAATCACCGCCCACGTTGCTGGAGCAGCTTCAGCCGCGATGCCTTCCAGCGACCGCCATGTGGGAGCGGCTTTAGCCGCGATGGAATTGAGAGATCGCGGCTGAAGCCGCTCCTACACGTCAGGGCTGCGCGGGTGCCAGTGAATAGCCCTTCAGGCGCAACGAGAATTCCTGCAGGGCCTGGTTGCCGGAGGCTTCGGCCGCGCCGCACCAGGCGCGCAGTGCGTCCATCTTGGCCTCGGCTTCGGCGCTCTTCATTTCGTAGATCGCCAGCAGGCGCTGCCGGTACTCCATCAGCGTGGCCAACTGCGGGCGCGCGGCGACGAACGCCTGCAGGCGCTCGCGGTGCGCGGCATCGAGCCAGCGGCCTTCGCTGCGGAATGCCTTGCGCAGGCGCCGCGGCAACGCATCGGCGTCCAGCTTGAGCTGCGGCTTGAGCACCGTGGAAAAATAATCGGTCGCCACCTGCCAGCGATGCACCATCACCGCACGCAAGGTCTCGGCATCGGGCACGGCAATGTTCGGACGCACGTCCAGCTTCGGCGCCACCCGCAACACCGTGGCCAGATGCAGCTTCTGCAGGCTCCAGAGCACGGCCCAGCCGATGTCCACTTCGAAACGGCGCAGCGCGAACTTGGCCGAACTGGGGAATGCGTGGTGGTTGTTGTGCAGCTCCTCGCCGCCGATGAGCAGGGCCCAGGGCGTCAGGTTGGTCGAGGTGTCGGCGGTGTCGAAGTTGCGATAGCCCCACCAGTGGCCGAGACCATTGATGATGCCCGCGGCGGAAACCGGCATCAGCAGCATCTGCAGCGCCCAGATCGCGATACCCGGCAAGCCGAACACGGCCAGGCTGGCGAACAACAACGCGATCACGCCGAGCGTGGAAAAGCGCGTGTAGACATTGCGCTCGATCCAGTCGTCGGGCGTGCCTTTGCCATACTTGTCCAGCGTGCCCTGGTCCTTCGCTGCGTGCTGGTACAACTCGGCGCCGCGCCACAGCACCGTGTTGATGCCGGCGAAGCGCGGGCTGTGCGGATCTTCCGCTGTCTCGCAGCGGGCGTGGTGCTTGCGATGCACCGCGACCCATTCCTTGGTCACCGTGGCGGTGGTCAGCCAGGACCAGAAGCGGAAGAAGTGGCTGACCAGCGGATGCAGGTCGGCGCCGCGATGGGTCGCGCAACGGTGCAGGTACAAGGTCGTGGTCATCATCGTGATCTGACTGGCGACCAGGAAATACAGGGCCATCTGCCAATAGCTGGCATGGCTCAGCCCGGTCAGCAACCAATCGATCAATTCAGGCGACATCAACAACTCCAAGAGTGGGGTGCGCGAAAGCCGATGGGTCCGCCATCGCACCAGCAAATTATGGAGGCGGAAGATGACAATGCAAGCAACCTCCTCGCCGACATTCATTCCGCGTCTAACTGTACCCGGGATGTGCAACACGCAGCACCCATTGTCACGGGTGTAACCTGCGCCCATGCCTGAATTACCCGAAGTCGAAACCACCTTGCGCGGCCTGGCGCCGCACCTGCAGGGGCGCCGCGTGACGGCGGTCACCCTGCGGCGGCCGAACTTGCGTTGGCCGATTCCCGCGGAAGTCGCCCGCCTGCTTCCCGGCGAGCGAATTCTCGGCCTGCGCCGCCGCGCCAAGTACTTGCTGCTCGACACCGCGCCCGGCAGCGCCCTGCTGCATCTGGGCATGTCCGGCTGCCTGCGGGTGTTGCCGGCGAGCACGCCGGTGGCCGCGCATGACCACGTCGATCTCGCATTGGATTCCGGCCGGGTGCTGCGCTTCACCGATCCGCGCCGCTTCGGGTGCCTGCTCTGGCAACCGGCCGGCAGCACCCATGAACTCTTGCGGGAGCTCGGTCCCGAGCCGCTGTCGGACCAGCTCGACGGCGATTACCTGTACGAACGCAGCCGCGGCCGCCGCGCCAGCGTGAAGACCTTCCTCATGGACCAGGCGATCGTGGTTGGGGTCGGCAATATCTACGCCGCCGAAAGTCTGTTCAGCGCCGGCATCGCCCCGGGCCGGCAGGCCGGCCGGGTATCGCGCGAGCGCTATCACCTCCTTGCCGTCGCCGTGAAGTCCATCCTTGCCCACGCCATCCGCCGCGGCGGCACCACGCTGCGCGATTTCATCGACCCGGACGGCGCGCCCGGCTATTTCGAACTCGAGCTGCAGGTGTATGGGCGCGAGGGCGAGCCGTGCCGAACTTGTCGCCGTCCGCTGCAGGGCTTGCGGCTGGGCAATCGGGCCACGGCCTGGTGTGCAAACTGCCAGAAATAGCCTCCAGCCACGCATTGCCCGGGACGACCGGCATCGCGTGACAGTTGTCACGTAAGCGATATAGTGTGAGCCACTATCCCGCGCAGACGGGAGCCGGGGATTCATGAGCGAAACCGCCGAGATCACGCAATGGTTGAGTGCTGCACGTGACGGGGATCGTGTCGCCTTGGATCGGGTGCTGTCCACGCTCTATCGCGAGCTGCACAGCATGGCGCGCCGGCAACTGGGCAACCAGAACGGCCATACCCTGGACGCGACCGGCCTGGTCCATGAAGCCTACCTGCGCCTGGTCGGCCGCGCCGACGCCCAGTTCGAGGACCGTGCCCATTTCTTTGCCTACGCCGCTTCTGCCATGCGCAGCGTAGTGGTGGATTACGCGCGCCAGCGCCTGGCCGTGAAACGCGGCGGCGACCTGCATCGGGTGACCGACCTGCCCGAGGACGTCGGCGGGGGCATGCGCATCAACGAAGAATTGCTCGGCCTGGACGTGGCCCTGACCCGGCTCGCCAACGTCGATGCCAAGCTCGCCCAGGTCGTGGAGCTGCGCTATTTTGCCGGCCTGTCCGAGGCCGAGATCGCCACCTTGCTCAAGCGCTCCGAGCGCAGCGTGCGCCGCGACTGGCAGAAAGCCCGCCTCTACCTGCTGGCCTCACTACAGGACTGAGAAAGCGCTCATGCAAGGCGATCGCTGGTCCACGCTCTCGCCGTTGCTCGATGAATTGCTCGAGTTGACCGGTGACGCGCGCGCGCGGCGGCTGGCCGAGATCGACGCGTCGAACCCGGCGCTGGCCACGGAACTTGCGCACCTGATGGCGCTGGAGGAAGCGCGACCCGACTTCCTGTCGCAACCCGTGGTGCATGCCAACCTGTTCGCGGTGCAGGCCGATCAGGAAATCGGCCCGTATCGCCTGGTCTCGCAACTGGGCGAAGGCGGCATGGGCCAGGTCTGGTTGGCGGTGCGCGCCGATGGCCTGTACGAACGGCGCGTGGCGATCAAACTTTTGCGACCGGGCCTGGGCGACGTCGGCCTGCATGCACGTTTTACCCGCGAACGACAGATCCTGGCCCGCCTGGGCCACGCTCACATCGCCAGGCTGCTCGACGCCGGCATCAGCCAGGACGGCCAGCCCTACCTGGCGCTGGACTACGTGCGCGGCGAGCCGATCACCGACTACGCGCAAACGCGCGCGCTGGACTTGCGCACGCGCCTGCAGCTGTTTGCGCAAGTCTGCGCCGCGGTCAGCCACGCTCACGCCAACCTGGTGGTGCACCGCGACCTGAAACCGTCCAACATTTTGGTCACCTCCGCCGGCGAGGTGTGCCTGCTCGATTTCGGCATCGCCAAGCTGCTCGACCAGGACCAGGCGCGCGCCGTCGACATCACGCGCACCGGCAGCCGCACATTCACCCTGCACTACGCCGCCCCCGAACAACTGCGCGGCGAAGTAATCACCACCATGACCGATGTCTATGCGCTCGGCGTGGTCCTGTACGAGCTGCTCACCGACTGCAAGCCCTACGAATTGACCCGGCAGAGCGACGCCGCCTGGGAAGAGGCGATCCTGGGCGGCGAGCCGGGGCGGCCGTCGCAGGTCATGGCGCGCAAGGCGCGCGAGACCGATTCGATTGCCGGCAAGCGACGCGCGCGTCTGCTGGTCGGCGATCTCGACAACATCATCCTGAAGACACTGAGCAAACAGCCCGAACATCGTTACGCGTCGGTTGAAGCGTTGGCCCAGGACCTGCGCCGGCACCTGGACGGACAGCCGGTGCATGCTCGCGCGCAAAGCCTTGGCTACCGCACGCGCAAGTACCTGCGCCGCCATGCCTTGGGCCTGGTGATGGGCGTTGGTGTCACCGGCGTATTGGCCGTGGCCCTGACCATCGTGTCGTGGCAGGCGAGCAAGGCGGTCAAGGAGGCCTCGCGCGCGCAGGCGATGCAGAACTTCGTGATTGCCTTGTTCGAGAACTCGGGCAATGCCAGCAGCACGCGCGGCGTCGACGTGCGCGCGCTGCTCGATGCCGGCGTCAGTCGCGCCGACACCGAGCTTGCCACGCAGCCGAACGCCCGCGCCGAATTGATCGGCCTGATCGCGCGGCTGCGTTCGGGCCTGGGCGATGACGCCGAAGCGCTGCAGCTGCTCGACCGTCAGTTGGAATTGATTCGGCCTTTGGGCAGCAACGTGCCGACCAGCCTCCTGCTCGACTCCGCGGCGTTGCGCGGTCACAGCTTGCGTGAACTCGGTCGCGACGAGGACTGCCTTCGCGCGCTGGGGCCTTTGCTCGCCAGTGCCGAGCAGGCAGCAGATGCTTATCCACTACCGGCAGCCGAGTTTTTTTCCCAGCTTGGGCGCTGTCACGCGCGACTGAAGGGCCGCGACATCGCCCGTGACCTGTTCGGGCAGGCGCTGCAATTGCGCCGCGCCCACGCCAACGCTGGCGCGCTGGTCGCCGAGAGCGAACACGACCTCGCCTTGCTGCTACCCGCCGACCGGCCGAGCGACGCCCGCATCCACGCCTTGCGGCGGGCGCTGGCGCAACTGCGCGCCAGTGGCGGCGAACAAAATGCGCTGGGCGTGGACATCTGGCGCAACCTTGGCGCGGCCTACGAAGAGCAGGGCAACGCGCTGGAGGCCGAAGCGGCTTATCGCCAAGCCCTCGACGTTTCCCTGGCCCGGTTCGGCTCCAGTCATCCGCGCACCAGCGTCGTGCAACAGCAACTCGCCGGCGCTCTGCTGGCTAGCGGCAAGCTGGCCGAGGCCGAACGCCTGCTGGCCCTGGCGCAGGACAGTCTGCAGGCGCGCTGGGGAGCCGACAGCGAGCAATTGGCCGCACAGGAAAGCGTGCGCGGCATGGTGGCGCTCGAGCGCGACGAGCTCGCCGAAGCCGAGGCGCTGCTCAGCGATGCCATCCGCATCCGGCGCAGCCGCAACAGCCTGGGCGACCACGCCTGGGACTTGTGCCGGCTGGCGCAGGCGCAAGCCGAATTGCGCCGCGATGAGCAGGCTGCCAACAGCCGTCGCGAATGCCTGGCCGCGCTGCGATCGCAAGCACGCGCCGCGGCGGCGCCAACGGTGGGCGCGCTGGTTTACGCAGCGCATGCCGCGCTGGACCGGTCCGATCTGATCGAGGCGCGCGCCTGGCTGGCGCAATTGCCCCAGGTTCCGCCGCGCGATGCGCCGGCAGTCGCGCTCGTACGTGCCCGGTTGGCGCAATTGTCCGGCGACACCGGCGTTGGTGAGCAGATCGACATCGTGCTGGCGCAAGTCAGTCGCGACAATTCGCAACGGCGTCTGCGCTGGCAGGCGCAGTCGATGCAGGCGGCCCAGGCCTGCCTGAGTGGCCGCAATCACACCGGCATCGCCTTGCGCGAACAAACCCTGGCCGAAGTGCAACGCACGGAACCCGAACACCGCCGCCAGCAACGGCGCCTGGCGCTGATCAGCGCGGCCTGCGTCTCGAAAAACGCCGTGCCCGAACCCAGCAGTGGCGGGGGCGGCGGGCTGCCCGAAGGCGCCTCGCCGATTGGCGCGGGCAGCCTGGAGGGCGGCACGCCCGCAGCGGACTAGTCCGGACTGTCCAAGGGCAGCTGCGGCTGCTGCAAGTCGATATTGCCTTCGCCAGCCATGATCTTCTTGAATTCGGCACGCGACACCGACACGTACCGTTCGTTGCCGCCGATTTCCACCTGCGGTCCGTCCTTGACCGCGCGCCCGTGTTCATCCACGCGCACCACCATCGTCGCCTTCTTGCCGGTGTGGCAGATGGTCTTGATCTCGACCAGGTTGTCGGCCAAGGCCAGCAAGTGGCGGCTGCCCTCGAATAGTTCGCCGCGAAAATCGGTGCGCAGCCCATAGGCCAGCACCGGAATCCCGAGCTGGTCGACGACGTCGCTGATCTGCCAAACCTGCGCCTTGCTCAGGAACTGCGCTTCATCCACGAGCACGCAGTCGAGCCGGCCGCGCGCGGCGATGTCGTCGCGAATGATCTGCAGCAGGTCGTCGCTGCCGGCAAACGCCAATGCGCGCGCCTTCAAGCCGATCCGCGAAGCGACCACACCCTGGCCGGCGCGATCGTCGAGCTTCGGCGTCAGGATGACCGTGCGCATGCCGCGCTCGTGATAGTTGTAGGCGCTTTGCAGCAGCGTCGTGGTCTTGCCGGCATTCATTGCCGAATAGTAGAAATAGAGTTTTGCCATGGACGTAGCGTGGGTCCGGATGTCTGTCGATTCAAGCCACGGCGCAGGGGTCGTTGATCGACAACAGCTGCAGCGCCTTGTGGAAGTCGCGGTCGGGTGGCGCGACGCAAGCGATCGGCGCGCCGGTCACCGGATGCGCAAACGCCAGACGCCAGGCATGCAAGAGCATGCGGTGCACACCGAGCATGCGAAAGCTGCGGTTATGCCGGCCGTCGCCATGGCTGGAATCGCCGATCAGATGGTGCGACAGGTGCTTGAGGTGCCGGCGGATCTGGCGATAACGGCCGGTGTGCGGCGTGCATTGCACGAGCGCGTAGCGGGAGCTGGGGTGCTGCGCGCACGGCATGGCCAGCTCGGCGGTAGCCAGGCGCGCGAAGCGCGTAATCGCCGGCTTTCTCTCCGGCTTGCCGGGGCCGCCATCCAGCGGGTAATCGACCAGCAGTTCCGGCTCGGGCCAGCCCCGGCAAACGGCCAGGTAATCCTTGCGCACGTCGCGCGACATGAAAATTTTTCCCAGCGCACCGGCAATGTCGCGATCGAAAGCGACCAGCAGGCAACCGCTGGTGGCCCGATCCAGCCGATGCACCAGGTATACCGGCTTGCCGAACTGCGCGCGCAGGCGGTCGACCAGGAAGTCGTCCTCGCCGCGCGCCATCGCGCTGGCGTGCGCCATCAGGCCGGCGGGCTTGTCGACCACGGCCAGGTACGCATCCAGATGGAGCACCTCGATCGGTGCTGGATCTGCTTGCGCAGGCGTCGAACAACGCGCGCTTTCGGGTGCGCTGGTCACTTGCGCCGCGGCCAAGCCGCGAGAAACGCACCAAACGCGCCGAGGCCGGCAATCCAGACGGCGCCGTTCATTCCCAGCACGCGCGGACCGCCGGCATCGAGCGAATACAGCACCGCGGCCGACAACAGCAGGCCGGCGCCCAGGATGGCGTAGATCGTCTGCCGCTGTCCGTCGCGGGAAATCTTCGCCAGCTCGGCCAATTCGTCCGAACGCATGTGCAGCGAATGCAGACCGCTGACTTGCTGGACCAGGAACTCGCGCGCCAGGCGCGGCATTTCCGGTGCATGGGTGACCAGTTCCGGCAGGCGCTTGCGCAACTCGGCCAACAGCGTCTGCGGGCTGTAGCGATCGCGCAGGATATCCTCGAGCACCGGTTGCGCCACCGCCCACATGTCCAGCTTGGGATCGAGCAGCCGGCCGACGCCCTCGATGTTGAGCAAAGTCTTCTGCAACAGGATCAGTTGCGGCTGCAAGGTCAACTCGTAGCGTTGCGCGGCACGGAACAGCTTGACCATCACCTCGGCGAGGGAGATTTCCGACAGCGGCCGCGAGAAGTACGGCTCGCAGACCGAACGGACCGCCGCTTCGAGTTCGTCGATGCGCACGTTCGACGGCATCCAGCCGGCCTCCACGTGCAACTCGGCGATGCGCCGGTAGTCGCGCTGGAACACCGCCATGAAATTTTCCGCCAGAAAATACTGGTCGCGGGACGGCAGCTGACCGACGATACCGAAATCCAGCGCGATGAAGCGCGGATTTTCCCGGCGCGTGGCGTCGACCCAGATATTGCCGGCATGGGCGTCGGCATGGAAGAAATTGTCGCGAAACACCTGCGTATAGAAAACGCGAACGCCCTTCGCCGCCAACGCGCGGCGATCGATGCCGGCCGCTTCCAGTGCCGCGACGTCGTCGGATCCGATGCCGCTGACCCGCTCCATGGTCAGCACGCTTTCCGCGCTCAGGGGCCAGTGCACTTCCGGCACGTACAGGTCGTTGGAATCCAGCCACAGCCGGCGCATCAGGCTGCAGTTGGCGCCCTCGCGCTGCAGGTCGAGCTCGGCATGCAGCGTCGTCTCGATTTCCGAAACGACTTCCTGCGGCCGGATCTTTTCCGCATTCGGGTGGTGACGGTCGACCAGCCCGGCCAGCGCGCGCAGCAAGCCGATGTCGGCCTCGATCTGCGCGCGAATGTTCGGCCGCAGCACCTTTGCCACGACCTGGCGACCATCGTGCAACGTGGCGGCGTGCACCTGCGCGATCGACGCCGATGCCAGCGGCGTCATCTCGAAACTCGCATACAACTCGGCGACCGGCTTGCCCAGGGCGCGCTCGATTTCGGCGCGCGCCAGTTCGCCCGGAAACGGCGCAACCTGATCGCGCAGCAGATTCAATTCATCGGCGACATCGGGCGGCAGCAGATCGCGCCGCGTCGACAGCACCTGGCCGAACTTGACGAAGATCGGACCGAGTTCTTCCAGGGCTAGGCGCAGGCGCTTGCCGCGCGGAAAATCCGCTTCGCCGCTCGGTGCCGGGGTGAACGGCCGCAGCAGCCACAGCCATTTGCCGAAGGGCGTGGTTTCCAGCAAGGCATCGAGCCGATGCTTGAGCAGCACGCGGACGATACGCAAGGCGCGAAAGGCTGAACTCACGTCGCGTCTCCGGCTTGCCCCGACAGGCGCGCGACGCGCGCAAGCAAACGCTCGGCGCGATCGCGAAGCTGGTCGACGTCGTCGTAGAACGCGCCGAGCTCGGCCTTGGCGACCACATCGCGACTTTCCTCGGTGACGAATTCGGCGGCATCGCAGGCCAGGTTGCGGGCCAGCTGACCGCTGGCGCGCAGTCCGTCGCGCAAAGCGCGCGCGACCTGGGGCCCGACGATCGGACCGAGTGCGTCGGCGAATGGCCGGTCCCAGTCCGGATCGAAGGCCTGGGCCAAGTGTTGCAAGGTGCGCGCCAGCTCGGCATCGCCGTTGATGCGCAGCTTGCCCACCGGCGGCGCGCCGCTGGCGCGGGTGAACGGAAGCTGCGCAAGCAGCCCGCCGAGCGTAGCGCGCAGGCCGAGATCGGGTTCGTTGCTTTGATCCGGTGGTCCGACCCGCAGCCGACCGTCGCGCACGGTGACCGACAGGGCCAGCGCCGGCGCCTCCAGGGCAAGCTCGACGCGCTTGCCATCCAGCTTGCCGAGCGCGGCGCCGGTCTCAGGGTCCAAGGCCACCATCTGGTTCAGCGCCAACTCCAGCGCCCGTCCGGCAATGGGTTTCAGTGCATCCAACGGCGAAGGGCGAGCTCTCATCCCCCCATTCTACCGGCAGCCCATGTTGGAGCGGCTTCAGCCGCGATGCTCTTTGCTTCTATCCCTGTAACACCGCCCAGAACCCGCGCGCGGCCGCCGGAGGTGGGCATCCTCCGCCGCGTCCACTCGAAAACATCCTGTTTTCCAGTGGCCGCCGCTCCTGCCATCCATGGCCCGCTCGGCAGAGGATGCCCACCCCCGACGTCCCCAACTACCGGTCGCCTCTGTCCCATGGAGCGACAACCAAAGCGTCAGCACGCTGGCGCTGACTTGCACCGTAGACCTTGCGTTTCCGTCAATTCGAAACCCACTCCCGCAGCGTGGACGCCGGACCCAGCCAGGGATTGCGACCAGCCGGCCAGGGATGGCCGGCGCGGGCATGGAAACAGGATGTTTCCCATGCCCGAAAAGCAATCCCTGGCTGGGGCCGGCGGCCGGGGGAAAGTTCTGGGCGGTGAATCGAAGAGCGAAACGCCAGAAGCATCGCGGCTAAAGCCGCTCCTACAGTGCCGATCGGTGGGCGTACCAGGCGGCGGTGCGGCCGAGGCCTTCGGCGATGGTGATGGTGGGGCGGTAGCCGAAGTCGCGTTGTGCGGCGGAGATGTCGTACCAGTGCGGCGTCGATAGTTGTTCGGCCAGGAAGCGCGTCATGGGCGGCTCCCCTTTGAGCGCGAACATTCGCCAGGCCGTCTCGAGCACAGCACCGGCGGCGTAGGCGACCGGATAGGGAATGCTCTTGTCCACCTGCGGCGCGCCGGCGGCGCGCAACAAGGCGTTGACGATTTCGCGCACCGGCAGCGGCTCGCCATTGCTGATGAAATAGGCCTTACCGGCGCAGGCCGCGCCGCACTGCAGGTGGTCGAGCGCGAGCAGATGCGCTTGCGCGGCGTTGTCGATATAGGTGATGTCCATTTTGTTGTGACCGCCGTCGATGAAGCGCAGGCGGCCGGCACGGGCGCGCTCGGCCAGACGCGGCAGGAGTTGGGTGTCGCCAGGGCCCCAGATGAGGCGGGGGCGAAGGGCCACGGTCGATAGCCGTTCGGAGTTGGCAGCCAGCACGATTTTCTCGGCGATCAGCTTGGTCGCCGGATACGGCGCCTTGAAATTGCTGCCGTACGGCGTGTTGGTTTCGTTGCCGCCTTCCACCGGCGTGCGCCCGCTATGGGTCACGCTCGGCGTCGAGGTGTATACGAGCTTGTCGATGCCGTGCGCGCGGCAGGCGGCAATGACGTGTTCGGTACCGCGCACGTTGGCGTCGAAATAACTTTGATAGCTACCCCAGGCGCCGGCCTTGGCGGCGTTGTGCAGCACCGCGTGATGTCCGGCGCAGGCGTGCAAAACAGCGTCGGCATCGGCCAGGTCGCCGAGCATTTGCTGCACGCCCATCGCTTCCAGCGCCGGATGAAAGCTGCGCTGAAAGCTGGTGACCGTCTCGCCGCGCGCACGCAGCGAACGGCAAAGCGCCGTGCCGAGAAACCCGCCGCCGCCCGTGACCAGGATCCTCACATCGTCAGGCCGAGTTGTTTGCCCGCCCACCGCGCCAGCTGCTCGCGGCCGATCTTGGCGTTATGGCGGATATCCACGGGGAAGCCCGGGTGGAGCAGGAAGGTTTCGATGCGCCCGGTGTGGACGAAGCCCTGGCCGAGTTTTTGCAGCTCGGCGAGCACGCTGGCGTGCGCGTCCTTTTTTACCGACGGCTGCAACTCGACGCAGAGCACGGGCCGCTGATGGCCCTTATCGCCTATGCCGACCAATGCGGTCCGGCGGACCGCCGGATGCACATTGAAGACCGGCTCGACCTGTTCGGTATACAGGCCGCCGATCTCGGTCAACACGCGATGCGATTTGCGTCCGCAAAACCACAGTCGACCCTGCCCGTCGAACCAACCCAGGTCGCCCATGCGATGGACGATGCGCTCGCTGCCATCGCTGAGCCGTTCGCGGATCTTGGCCAGCGCCGTGGCTTCCGGGCGGCGGAAATATTCGTCGGTCGTCGATGGCCCCGACACGGTGATTTCACCAATGCCGCCAGCAGGCACCTCAAGCTGTTTGTTCCATTCGGGCAAGGCGCCGTCGCTGATGCGGATGATGCGCACCAGGTTTGGCGGCACGGGCCGGCCAACGCAAGTGCCGGCGCCGCGCTCGGTATCCTCGCGCGTGCTCTGCAATTCGCGGCCTTCAATCACCGCCACCGGCAAACATTCGGTCGCGCCGTACGGCGTCCACAATTGCGCATCGTCGGGCAGCAGGCTGCGCATCTTCGCCACCACATCGGCCGGCACCGGCGCGCCAGCCGACGTCACCCGGCGAATGCCCGGCAACGGTTCGCCGTAGCGCGCCAACACATCCACCAGGGCCGGCGAGCCGAACAACTGGTCGACGCCGAAGCGCCGCATCGCGTCGATCAGCTTGCGCGGATCGGCGGCGGCCGGCCGGGTCGGGTCCATGTCGGGAATGATCGACGTCAGTCCGAGCGCCGGATCGAACAAGGCAAACGGCGGGAAGGTCGGCAGATCGACGCCGCCGGGTTCGATCGCAAAGGCGCGACGCAACAAATCGATCTGCGCGACGAAATGCCGGTGCCGATACACCACGCCCTTGGGCAGACCGGTTGAGCCAGAGGTGAACAGGATCGCAGCAACATCTTCGGCGGCGGTGTCGATCAGTGAGGGTGGCGCGTCAGCGCCAAGCGCTTCGACCTGTGCCAGCGTCGGACCGCCCCAGAACCAGCGTCTGCCCGCCGTCACCCGGATGCGCGCGCTGCGTGCCCAGCCAAAGCCCAGGCGCGCCGCATGGGCGAGCGCAATGCCGATGAACGCGCCGGGCTCGGCTTCGTCCAGGCAGCGCTTGAGCGCGGAGCGGGCAATGCCCGGATCGACCAGCACCGGTACCGCGCCCATCTTGAACAAGGCAAACATCAGCAGGAAAAATTCCGGCGACGGCCGCACCATGACCACCGTACGCATGCCGCGTTCGACGCCGATCTGGCGCAGACCCGAGGCGATCGCATTCGAGCGCTGCTCCAGTTGCCGATAGCTCAGCGTCAGGTCATAACGCGCAAAGCCATTGAGTCCACGCCGGCCAGGACAACGCATGGCGATCTGCTCGCCGCGTTCGACGGCCATGCGCGGCAGGACGGCAGCAATATTGCAAGGCTCGATCATGACCTCATCATGTTACCGCTCTCGCTTGTGGGAGCGGCTTCAGCCGCGAATGCTAACAGCCCATCGCGGCTGGCTCCCAACAGACGCATGTCTGGTCAAGCCGCTCCTACAAGGGCTGTCGCGATTGTCAGCAGGCCATCGCGGCTGGCGTTCACCAGACGCATGTCTGGTCAGCCGCTCCTACATCTGGTTGCGTCGGCTAGACTGGCGACACCGTTGTTGCGGATCCTGGAGGCAATATCCGGATGCCCGGCTGGCCACAGACCCTGAAGCGCCACATCGCCGAGCTGCGGCGACGCCGGGTATTCCGCTCGGCCGCCGCGTACCTGGTGGTGGCCTGGCTGCTGTTGCAGATCGCCGACGTG
>Ga0209211_10000711_pt1 | contig 66620 bp, 76 predicted proteins | sample RifGroA2_FD_183992 | JGI IMG/M metagenome (GOLD analysis project Ga0209211, IMG submission 183992) | Groundwater microbial communities from Rifle, Colorado, USA - Groundwater A2 (SPAdes) (version 2) | ecosystem: Environmental > Aquatic > Deep subsurface > Groundwater | place: Rifle, Colorado... | reverse complement strand
CGGTGGCATGATTGCTAGCAATCATGCTTGTTCTTGATCACGATCAGAAATACCAGTCCATGTATATCAGAAGGATAAGCATGGCTTTTCCACTCATCATAGATGAGTGGTATTTCTGACGTATAAACTTAGTGACAAAAATAAGCAAATTTAAATATAAATTCTAAGAATATAAAGCATAGAGGATATAATGAAATTCAATAAGCTAAAATATGCAAACAAGGGATGGAGTACATCTGAAATCGATCATGCTTGCAGCATAATTGATAGCGCAGAAACCAATAAAAAACATTCAAGAGTAATCTTTGATAAGACAATATATTTGACATTGCTTTTCTTGTTGATAATCGGAAACATGCTAATAAGCGCATTGCTCATCCCATTTTTATTTGCGTTTAAAGGTGATTCGATTATACTCTTAGTTACATTTATTGGGTTTGTGTTTGGAGTGTTTTTCAGCATACTAATAGCAGACATCAATAAGCATGAAAACAAGAATGATCTCAAATTAATCTTCACTTTAATATTATCAGGAATACTAAGCTTTATTCTCATTATAGTATTATCTTTTGAATCAAGCAGATTGACAGGACTTACATTGGCTCACAGCCCATATTTAGTGGCAGGCATATACTTGTTTGCATTCTTAACACCGCACATTATGCTAATTATCGAAAACAATAAAAACTAGCAGTATAGCACAACAGAATGGATAAAGAACTTCTGGAATGGACAATCAATTACATAAAGAACAAAGATCTTACATTAAAGAAAATTCAGGCCATAGAAACAGTTAAGGATATTATTAATATAAAATATCCTGATAAGACAACAAGATTTCAGGTCAAGCCTGTTCTTGATGATAAAGCCTTAATGCCTCAGACTGTTGTTTGCCTGAATTCTGAGGAGAATTTCAAATTCCTGATAAAGAATTGGGCTAAGATGTCAAAGATCAACGGCTTAAATATTCTATTTGTGAATCAGAAGAATAATGATAAATGGCTTATCAATCCTTATGTTCATAGCATGATTGCAGATCCTGCAAGCCTAGAAACAGGATTAAGGGCAATGTTTGATACTGCTAATGGCCTTGTTAAAGAGGTCAAGCGAGATAAGAAGAAGCCAAAGATATTCGATGATGATGTTGCTAATGAGGAAGATGGTGAAGAGTGATTAGTTCCTTCTCGGTAGAAACATTTTTAAATGTTGATAGATTCCTAGGATTATGACATTTGATAGATTAACCATAGGAATAAAAAAGAGCAATATAGAAGAATTAACAAAAAAATTACAAGGATCATTTCAAGATACTTTTGAGTTTAAGTCAAATCAAATTATTGATTCTGAATATTATGAGATGATAAGAAGTCTTGATGATAAAGCAAAAATAGTACTTACACGAGCCGAAGCTGCTAACTTTTCAATTTCCCTAAAAAAAATAAAAGAGTATAGATCTCCTGATCCAGAAAGTGATAATTCAATCATAAATCTAGGAATTAAGACCACAAAAGTATTAACACGAAACCAATTCAATGAATTCTTAGGGTATTTAAAGAACTATGATATTAGACTTCGTGATGCAAGATTTGTGATAGCCAAACAATCATATGATAATTTAATAGCTTGGCTTTCAGAGGAGAGCTACAGTAAAGGATATCTTGCCATTCAAAACGCATATAACATAGAGCGATTAAAAGAGCTAATAAAACCATTCATAGAATCCGAAGATGTATACAAATATTTTGATTTGGGAGGATTACCGGGTTTTATCGGAAATTTTCTGAGTGAGAAGATAGATCAGGATGAGAAAAAAAAGGATAAGATAATGCCTGAAGATAACAATAAAACAATCTACATTGTGAAAATAAATACAAGATATCATAAAATCAATCTAGAAAGTTCAATTGAAGTCCTAAATGGGATGGCAGAAGCAGCTTACTGGAAAGAAGAAGTTAAAAAAGAATAAATTTATTCATCCCCTTCTGGGGCATTTGGGACTGCTGATCTGTTGATGATCATTATGTCTCCTACACTCTTTACTAGATTATGTGGAATGATTACTCCTTTAGCTGATCCTAGCACTTTATTCAAGAATGAATTCTTTGTTGCTCGAACTCTCCATCCTGTGATCTTTGTATTCTGTATGATTGCTTCTTCAACATCTCCAAAGTAATCTCCTGTATCAGTAAAGACTCTCATATCATAACATTCAGAAATTTTTTTCATCTTCAACATCTAAATCACCTTCCTTATAATAGTAACAAAATTATAATATGCTCTTTATTTATTAAAGTTTCGATTCTAGATGGGAATCGAAGGCTGTGGTGGGTCACCTGATTTGACACCCCCTATTTAAAGCAAGTATTTTATCAAGTGTATGAAACTTGATAACCCACTAATTTTGAAAGATTTGCGTAAATTCTATTTTGAACTTCACTGGACGCATACTGAAGTTCAAAACTATCTTCGAGACCATTACGGTCTCGAAATATATTTGAGAACACTCAAACGTTGGAAGAAACATCTTTCCAATTATTCGTGGACAGGTCCGAAGAGACCTGTTCCACCAAAACAAATTCTCAAAGCTACTCCTGAACAAATTCACAGAATTTGTCGTCTTCGTAAAAAGACCGGTTGGGGCTCTTTGCCACTAAAATATGTTTTCAAGTTTGATCTTTCTGAAAGTACATACAAGCGAATAATCAGACGCAAGGGATTATCACGGGGCAGTCTAATTGAAAATCAGCGAATACATTGGATTAAATGGCAAAGAGAACATCCTGATAGTCTATGGCAGCTTGATGCATATCAAGATGATGACAATAACTGGATACTTCCAGTTATTGATGATTGTAGCAGATACTGTTTTGCTATACGCAAAATGGAGGGTCAAACAACTATTGAGGTAATAACATTTCTTGAACAACTGTTCAAGATACACGGAATTCCAAGAGAACTCCTAACAGACAATGGAGCAGAATTTGGTGGAACAAGTAAGAATAGTGAGTTTGATAATTGGTGCAAAAAGTGGGGCATCAAACACATTCGTTCACGAATACATAAGCCAACTACAGCGGGAAAAGTAGAAAGACATCACTTAACAACGCAAAACGAAATATCGTTCTGTAGAAACGATTTAGAACTGTTCAGATATAGATATAATCACATAAGACCACATCAAAGTCTGAACATGAAAACGCCTGCAGAAGTTTACTTTGATCTGCAGGTCAGATTGAAAGAATCAACAAAGAAAAAAGCACAAAAATGGTAGGGGTGTCATTTCAGATGAACCTAGACAATGGGAATCGAAGGCCCGAACGAAGTGACTGGCTTTCGATTTGCGAAGCAAATTGAAGCTCCGAACAAAGTGAGAGAGTTTCGATTTTGAAAAGCATATATTTTAATATAAGATACTTAAATAATTGTACATGACTGTATTAATCACAGGCGCAGGAAAAGGGCTCGGAAGAGCCTTAGCAGTTGAATTTTCTAAAAAAGGTCATGATCTTGTGCTTGTCTCTAGAAATAAGAGGGATTTAGAGGAAACCAGATCATTATGCAGTACAAAAACAGAAATATTCAATTATGATATATCAAAGCCAGAAAACGCTTCTAGACTTTTCAAATCATTGCAAAAAAAAGATATTAAGATAGATATTCTTGTAAACAACGCAGGCATAGGTTATGTTGGTTTAATAACTGAAACAAGCATAATCCAGATAAAAGAACTTATAGATACTAATTATATGGGAAGTGTCTATACGACAAAAGCATTTCTAGATGAAATAAAATCAAGAAGTGGAAGCATTATCTTTATTAATTCAATCGCGGGAAGAATACTTATACCTAATTTTGGAGCATATTGTGCCTCTAAATTTGCACTTGATGCTTTTGCAAAAAGCCTCTCAAAGGAAGAAAATATAAATATAGTGAATGTCTATCCAGGCCCTATGAATACGAATTTCTATGATAATGAATCATTTAAAATACTTAAAAAAAGGTATTTTTTTATTGATCCGGAAATAGCAGCAAACAAGATTATAACAAAGGTTTTAAAAAAGAAAAAGAACATTGTTATTCCGTCTTATTTAAGGCTATTAATATTGGCAAATCGTATAATGCCCGGATTTGTTAGATTTTTGTTTAATAGGTTTTATGAATAAAAATGGAACACTCGATATTTTTACTGATTAATTTTGCATTAATGGGAATTGTGTATTACATAGACAGAGAAAATATTCTTGATCACATTGTTTTAGGGATACTGGCATTTTTTGGGGCAATTGTCTTTGAGATTATTCCAATAATGTTTGGGTTCTGGACACATTATTCAGAGCCGAAAATATGGTTACTTTCTTTGTATAGTTTTTTGCTTTATTTTCCATTTATCAGTTTTTCATATTTCCTCGCAAGAAAGGTGTTTAAATGAATGTAAATTATTGGTATGCAATATTAGGGATACTTGTCTTATTATTCATAGTAATAATTATCTATACAAAGAAAAAGGATTATCTATATTATTTTATTGCAGGAGCAATAATAGGATTTTATTTTGATATCGTGTCAGTAAGCCAAGGATATTATCTATATCACCCATATCCGCCGGTAATATTCGGAGTTCCACTGACAGTAACAATTGCAGAAGGATGTGCAATAGCCATAACAATATTCATAAAAGATCTTGCATTTAAGATGTTACTTAAGAGATGATTTTGTCGGATTGAAAACAAATGCATTCTTGTCATCAAAATAGCCGCATCTGAAATTCTTCAGGTCAATCCCTGTGCGCTTGCTTAGCATTAATGCATAGAAGTTTGTCTGTATTGATGCAAACCGCTCTTTCTCTGCATTTGGTTTGTAGTCCCATATCCATACTTTATCATCCTCTATTCTTAATGCGTCAATATGCCCTGTCAATGGATCATTGCTATTGAATATTTCATGAAATCTGGGCATTTCATTATCCATAAGCCATATTGGAACTTCTATGCTTATTGTCTTATTATCATTCTGTAGCATAAACATCTGCACATTGCTGTGTGCTGTCTTGAATCTATTGCTTTCAAGTCCTATGCGTGCTAATTCAGAAACCTCATGGCCTTTGATCTTTTTTATATCCAGATCCATCTGCATCCTTAATCCTGAGCTTCTTGGGCCCTTCTGGAAATAATCATCAGGACAATTCTCTCTCACATCAAGAAGATAACTTCTTAATTCTGAAAGGCCATTATTGCATAGTACATCGGTTTTTGGTATATGTATCCTGTAATGATAGAACCATCCATGCTTAAAAGACTTATGAATAATCATAATCAATACACCTAAGAGGATAATTCCGGCAGTTATTTAATAATTTTGTGGATATTTAAGAATATAAAACAAACATATCACAAACTAAATAAAGGATTAACATTTGCATGAATAATAGAGGGGCTATGAATATATCACAAATCTTATTGGAATACAAAGCAGTAAGTTTGTCAACAGAAAAGCCATTTAGATATACCTCGGGAATTCTCAGCCCTATATACTGTGATAACCGCATTCTTTTAACTGACCCGCGATCACGCAAAATAATAACAGAACATTTTGTTGAAATCATAAAGAAAAACAGTCTGGAATTTGATGTTATTTGCGGTGTCGCTACAGGAGCTATTGCCTGGGGAGCATTAGTTGCTGATGCATTAGAAAAGCCATTTATTTATGTCCGCTCAGAAAAAAAAGAGCACGGAAAAGGACAGGCTGTAGAAGGGAAATTAAATCCTAGACAACAAGTATTGATTATTGAAGATTTGATAAGCACTGGGGGAAGCAGTATCAAAGCAATAGAGAATATCAGAGAAGCAGGAGGGATTGTTAAAGAATGCATAGCGATATTCATGTATGGCATGGAAAAATCTCAACAAACATTTAAGGATATAGATTGTAGATTATTTACTCTAACTACCTTAAGTGAATTACTTAAAACAGCAGTAACAGATCAAGCTATAACAAAAGAACAACAATCAATAATACTAGATTGGATCGGGGATGCAGCAAATTGGGGAAAGAAACATGGATTCGAATGATATAGAGAGATATAAGCAATATATTTGTCTCCCGCTTGATGTCAATACTGCAGAAGAAGCACTGCAAATTGTCAATGAGCTAAAAGAATACATAGGGGTATTTAAAGTAGGATTACAACTATATACTGCCGAAGGTCCTTATGTCGTAAAAGAAATTATAAAGAAAGGTTGCAAAGTATTTTTAGATTTAAAACTTCATGACATACCCAATACAGTGCATAATGCAGTAATTGAATCATCAAAACTCGGAGCATCTTTCTTAACAATCCATTTAAGTGGCGGATCAGAAATGATCAAATCAGCCATTGATGCATCTAAAAAAAGTTTAGAAAATAACAGAATCAAAATACTAGGGGTAACTATGCTTACATCAATCACGCAGCAACAATTAAAATATGAACTTAATATATCCAAAGATATGCAAGAACAAGTTTCTTCTCTTGTGGAACTTGGCGTAAAAAACGGTGTGGATGGAATCGTGTGCTCTGCAGCAGAACTAGCATATTTAAGGTCTAAATTTGAAGAACTTTTTTTTGTGACGCCAGGAATAAGGCCTTTATGGTCAGAAAAAAACGACCAGAAACGAATTGCCACTCCATCAATTGCTATTGAAGAAGGATCATCTCTTTTAGTGATCGGAAGACCAATTTTAAACGCTAAAAATAGGAAAGAGACAATAATAAAAATACTTGAGGAGATTTCATATGTCCACAATAAAAAAGTTTAATCCTTTCATGCTAAAAGCGACACATCATTTACAGCCAGACATTTATTTTTCTCTTGAAAAAATATTGCGCGATTCTGACAAAGATGAATTTGATGATCCGATAATAGTGTTTGGAGAAGAATTATATATTTATAATGGACATCATCGAACTGCAATTCATCGTAAAAACAAAAAAGAAATATCTGGCCATCATATTCTATCGCAGAAAGACTTTACTGAACTTCCAGATAAGTATTGGAATACCAATCTTTCACCTAAAACACATTCTTATGAAAGTGTGCTTGTTATCTTAAAAGATCTCTCACTGGCTGATGATGAGGTTTTTAATTAAGATAATAAAAAATATAAAAATGTATTGTTTTAACGTCTCTTCTTGAATCTTGACTCTATCTTTTTCTCTTCAGATTCAATCTTTTTCTCTTCCTTAAGTACTTGAAGCTCTTCTTTGGCGATTACATGAGTCATCTTCTCAATATTCTCATCCATTCTTGCAATTCTTCGCTCCAACAATACAAGAACCCTTAAACTATAGACAATTGCTCCTAATGTACCTATGATAACAGCCAATATTATAGCATCTAAAGCCATTTTAGCACCTCTTTTTGATAATAAACTAAATATCGACAAGGATATTTAAATAGTTTGTTATTTTTTAGTCTATCCATTAATATTGCCACATAGCAAACCTTGGTGTATAACAGCATAATACAAATAACTCGAACCATAATAAACTACAGAAACAATGTGAGTGTGACAATATAAGCTTATTTTCCAATCACTTCTTCAAAGCTCAATCCTTTATTTTTGGCTATCTTAATGTCTACATGATATGACTTGTCTTTCTTCTGGAGATCTTCTATATTCAGGAAAAACCAGTCCATTCTATCGAACCTTACAGCAACCCATGCTTCAGCTCCGAATTTGTTAGCAAAGAAAACTAATTCATCAATCTCTTTTTCAGAAAAATATTTGTGAATATCATTGACTGCCTTGCATTCTATAGCCAATCTCCTAAGGTTATTGCCTGCAAGAATATCAGGAGCAGGATACTGCTGAGATCCAGAGCCAGCACTTCTTATGGCAACCCATGCATTCTCATTGAATTTATGTATGAGATCTCTTTCTGCATTTGACCCCTTTGCTTTCTTGTTCATGAGAATACACTTGATAGATATGCCTTAAATGTTTTATCCTTTTGATAATCATGATCTCTTATCAGCATCCAGATAAGGTAATGATCAGATATTTTAGTATCAATATTTTCAGAATCAATGCCTACTCTTATGAATTCATTATATGCATTATTGTTCATTATTATCCTATCATATGCACAATCACTATTTCCTGAAGTTGTATCCTGATCATTTCCAATAATCCATTTCCAACCATTGAAATCAGATAAAGAATAAGGATTATAGTAATAGCAATCAGCATTCAAGTCTCCTAAAACAACCAAATTTCCCTGATTATTCTCAGAATTTATCAATGATTCAAGATTTTTCATTTCAATGCTAACATTATCAGGCTTTGTATGAATATTATATACCGTAAATGAATAATTCTTGTAAGAGAAATCAACTCTTAAAGGAGGCCTCTCCCATCTATCAAGACCATCAGGATTATAATCAATAATATTTGAATTGAATTTCTTCAGATACACAACACCATATTGTTCTTTGCTAGATGATCTTCCTGCACGACCCGATATTTGGCAATCATGATCTGGCAGCATATTGCATAAAGCAAAAAAACTGCTTGAATCCTTATCCCTGATCTCCTGCAGGAAAACAATATCGTACTTGCTGACTTTTTCTGCATAAGAATTCATCAGCATTGAATCATTAGCCTTCTTATCTCCAAAGATCTGAAGATTCCAATTAGCAATAGATATTGTTTTATCCAGGTCATAAGAATCCTGTCTTAATGTGAATTGATAATAAGAATAAAGCAGAACGACAAGCAAAATAATTATGATCAAGAATACAATAAAAAATATTATCGCTGTCCTACGCTTCATGATAAAAGCAATGATTTATTCAATATAAATCTTTCTGCTCAAGATCCGGAAGAATTACGATAGAACACAGAAACATTGCGAGAATTTGATGGAAATACATTTTAAGAATTCTTAATTAACAAAAAAGCCGCTCATACAAGCGGCTGCTTGCATCACGGTGACGACGACGGAGTTGCTGATGAGCTCTAGGGAGCTCATCTGATGATAAGACCCGTTATGCTGAGTGGTGTAAGTAATCCCTAGTGTCAAGAACCACCGGTCAAATGCACAAAATCACAGATTTTGGCACGCTGAAAATGTCTTCATTTTCATCGGACCGGTGGCATGATTGCTAGCAATCATGTTTGTTCTTGATCACGATCAGAAATACCAGTCCATGTATATCAGAAGGATAAGCATGGCTTTTCCACTCATCATAGATGAGTGGTATTTCTGACGTATAAAAAATTAACGGAAATCGTAAAATGCGTTATTCTAAAGTAATTAAAAAAAGGACATTATTTAATCTTCGATACCTTTATTAAATTTAGGAATTGGTATCTTTTTCCTAGATTTAATTCTATTCCTGCTCTTTGAGCAGGCGTCTTGTTTTCTTTATCTTCGATATAGTTATCGTATGTATCCAGCAAATCGAGAACATTATTTGCTGAATTTAATTCTTTAAATCCAATCATAGGATAATATCTTTGTTTAACTTCTCTATTATCTCTCTCGATGACGTTGTTGTTATGTTTATAGCCATATTTCTTTTGTTTGATTGAGATTCCGAATCTCAATTCAGCAACGTATCTAAAGTATTTGTTGAAACCTTTTTTATAATGTCCTAATTTGTCGCTAACGAAAACTATTTTTCTTCCTCGTTTTGCTCTCTCAATAAATTGAGTGCCACACTTATTTTTTATCGTCTTAAAAAGAATTTTTGTTCCGTTTTCGTAACTTCTTTGTTCGGTTAATAAACCGAACAATTTGAATTTTGTTTTACTATCTTTTGCTCTCCAACGATACGCGTTTTTTTTCCCGGACATTAACAATAACTTCATCTAAATGCATTCGTCCAAGAATTTTTGGAGTAAATTTATCTGTAAATTTTTTAGTCATTCTACTATATTTCTGAACCCAATTATATACGGTGGCAGAGCAAATATCTGCCTTATCGTATTCTTTGAAATGTTTGCTAACCGCATTAAAGCTCATTCCACGCTTATAGCTAGAGCATGCTTCAGCTATAACTTCTGGACGATGTTTCATTTTCCAGAAGCCATCGTCAATCGTGAAACGTCTTTCACAAGAATTACACCACCAATTCTGCTTCTTGCCAGAAGCATTATAACGCCAACCTTTACGCCAAGTTCTATCAGCAGAACTACAATAAGGACATTTAATCATAAAACCACCTCTATAAACATCTATAGAAGAACGTATTTATATAGGTATCGATAACTAAAGAATATCTAAAAAAAGAAAGGTTTATATACTATCGATTTTAGTCATGAAAGTTAATGACTTTGAAAGAACAAGTTGAAGAAGAGATAACAGGATCTGCACCGATAATTGAAGAATTCTCGCTCTTAAAGACAATGCGATCATATGTTAATTCTGGTTCTCAAGAATTACTAAAGATAATTCTTAATACAAAAGAAAATGACGAGATGATTGAGTTTAAAGCAAGAGAATTTTTGTATAAGAAGATGATTAATCAATTACAATATAAGGCGATGTCTTTTGATAAAGACCCATCCATTATTAATGAACAAGAAGATCACGAAGGCTTTCCTATAATCGATTATAAATCCACGCCTGAACAAATGATGAATCAATATTCTTTATGGATAAATCTGAGAGAAGACGCTGAAGATATGATGAAAGATTTCTTAGAAAGTTCTGGACTACTAAAAGATACAAAAGAGAAAGAAACACAATAAAAAAATTATATTATATCCTCTTCGGCCAGGACAACAAAATCACCGACTGCCATTACAGCAGAAAAAGGCACAAGTATTGATCCTTCTTTAGTCTTTTCTAGCTCAAGCTTCTCGATATATGTTGTAGGATTGACTAGGACAACATGTATTAATTCCCCTGTCTTTGCCTCAAAGACAATATCTCCTACCTCTCCGAACCTTTTTCCTGACTTGGAAATAACAGTCTTTCCAATCAGTTGCTTAGAGAACTTTTTTTCATCACTCATTTTCATTTCAACTGGTTTATCTGGCATATCAATCACCTTTTAATTATGATGATAAAACTAAATATGCTCTATATATAAAGTTTTCTATTATGCAATAGTGGATTTTCTCCTCACTTCTTCATTAAGCCTGTTCATTTCTGCTTCATTATAACAAGTATCTTTGACTTGACATTTATTGCATTTATTCTTATTATCAACAAAATCAGGAGCATCAAATCCAGAAATAATAATATTGACCTTCCTTATTAGATCAATCACTTCTTCTTTAAGCATAGGATTCATTGCAAGTATTCTTTTTTCTTCAATGCCTTTATATTTCATATATCCCTCTCCTGTCTTTTTTCCAGAATCCTCTAATAACATCATGTATGCAGCCAATTGCACCCTATGATTATCCCAGATGCCTTTATTTGGAACTTTTCCTGTCTTAATCTCTACAGGGACATGAAAATCCTTATAGACCTCAATCATATCAATTATTCCAGACAGATTAAGTTTTTCTGACTTGAAATATTGCTCTGAAATGATCTTTGGCTCAAGCATAATCCAAAGCTCTTCGCCAAAAATGTTGTGTTTTAATATGAATTGGCTTAAATTTAATGCCCTAAGCTTTGCCTCTGAATCAAAATTTTCCCAATAATCCTTGAAAATATCAATCAACTTAATATTGAATTCCTTTAATTCAGTCTTATTCATTATTATCGCATTTCTCAAGAACCTGGCATAATTCTTTCTGAAAAACGCGTAAATCTCCTGATAATTACTTGTCTTTATCGACTTGACAATTGATTCATCATTCTTATTGATGAACTCGTATGTTTGATGCCAGATCTTTCCCTTGACTAATTCCTCTTTAGGAGGTTCTTTTATTTTAAGAACAGAGCTGATGAATAATTTCCTCGGACAATAAAGATAAGACGAGAGCATTGTTGCAGAGACCATTACTTTAGGATATTAAATCTCTTTAAATAATTTTGGGGCGAATGTCTAGTGTGAGAAACCCTGAAATGATCCTCTAGATAATCTAATATCTCTTGATCGCCAGGCATCATTTTTAGCCTGAGCAAATTAACAATCATAATTTAATTAAAACTTCCAACCTTCTACCCTACACATTTCAATAATATTTATGCATTCAATGTTATAATCCTTACATACGAAAGGAATTTTTACTTTATTGCCTCGTAACTTTTCTTCTGTTACGATTATTCTGCCTTTTATTGTCGGATATAATGTTTGTTGGGAGCTACTTCCCATCTCTACTGCCAATGCAATAACAAACGGATCTGCGGCTGCAGTTTCACTATCTGATTTTGCTAATGAGGGATATTTTACTAGAATCTGTCTTACTATCTCCATCTGCGTCTCATCTAACTCCTTAAAGAATTTCTTTTGCTTTTTAGCCCACTTCTTTAATGAGTCATCCATAACAGAGATTTCTTTAAGAACTTCCTTGTGAGAAATTAAAAAACCTTTTTCTATTAATTTATCCATATTTTTCCAAAGTGTAGGAAAAACATCAATAGGGTAACGCCTGTTTAATTCTATAAGCGAACTTGAATCAATCACATAGAAATTTATCGTCATCATTTTTTAGCCTTACTCATAACTTTATCCAGATTCTTTGATTTGATTGAAAGATACCCTAAAGCATCGCTATGTGTGATAAATCCTTTATCTACATTATTAACGACAAGAGAAACAAACTTCTGTCCTCTTTCGCTTAAGCATTGCTTATCTGCAGTAGATCTAAATCCGCTTTTCTTCTCGGCTTTTTCTTTTGGCTTTAGAATTTCTGGCACGTATTTATCAATAAATCCATCGTACTGTTGTTTTGAAATAAAGTTTAATCTATACATATTGTAAAAGAGCATGGCTTTGCTTACTTTGTATGTTCTAGAAAGTTTAGCGATATCTTTATTCTGGTTGAACTCTGATTTTGCTAATATTTCAGGAAGCAAAAAATCTGATGAAAAGTTATTACACCATTTCTCAACATCTCCAACATTTTTAAAGAATAAAGAATTTTCAGGCATGCTTACTCCGCTTTCATTTAACAGAACATGCCCAAACTCATGCATAAGAGTGAATATTCTCGCTTCTATCTGATCTTTTGAATTGACAACAATAACGGCAGGAGATTCATCAACCAATGCAAACCCCCTTGCATCTTCAATAGGCATGGAAATCTGGAATACGATAATGTTTTTATCTTCAATGGTGTCTCTTAAAAAATTAAATACTTCGTATGGCGTTTTAAACTTCTTTTGTTTTACCTCATCAAATTTAAATTTTTCTCTATATTTCTCCGCGATTTTCTTAGGGTCTTCTGATTGTTTAACTGTTGAAACATCTCTGTTTAAGTTTGCGTTTAGATTTTCTGAAAGCTCTTTGCTTATTTTCTGCAATCTTCTTGCCCTTCTTATTGCTAGAATTGTCTTTTTATCAAATTTTCCTGCTTTTTCTGGAAGCATCCTATAATCTTTAGGCAAAGGTTTTTCTGTCGGTGCTTTAGGAAGGAAAAAAACAGCGAGAGGTCTCTTAACAATTTTAGCCAAATCTTCCAGCTGCCTTAAAGTGGGATTTGCTTCGCCTTTGAGCCAACTGCTGAATACATTCTGATTTATCTTCAACTTCTTAGATATATCTCGCTCTTTCCAGCCAGCACTATCTGTAACCCATTTCAAAAGTTCAGGTTTTACTTCAATTGTTAGGCTTTTTTTTGGCATTTTATCTTCTCTTTTTTTGAAGTTTATTTATTTTTCTATTACGATAATCATTTCAAGCTGTCTTCGATGATCTGCTTTTCATCAGCAGTTATGCCATAGAGCTTATAGACTTCTTCATCGATTTCATGATCTAGTTTCTGAATTTCTTTTTTAAGACGATCTTTCTCGGTAGATTGATTTTTTTGAAGTTCAGAAAAACGTTTGTTATAAGATAAGATGTTATCTACCAATAAAGATACCTTTTTTATAGTTTTATCATCGTTTATTTTTTTTATTGGAAAACTTCTTGCATATTCATACATAAACTCCATGGTTAACTGAGACCGATTATATAAATATCTATGGGCGAACCAGCTTATCAATCTCGAATTCAAAATTCCGAGTAAATATTTTAGTGGAAGATTTCCATCCCATACGAGGGTCACTGTTTTATCGGAATAATTGTTGTCATCACAATAAGTTCCATTCAATCTCGCATCTCTATAATTAGCTACAATAATTTTACCGCAACGTGATACAATTCTCTGAAATAATAACTTTTCACCTTTAATATAATAAGAGTCCACTATATCCCTTTTTTTTATAAAATATTCTGAATTCAAAGAATATCTTTGAATTTCTCTTCCTCTTATACAAGGAATAGATTCGGCAGTTTTTTCTTTTGAAAGAAATTTTGCAACAGGTCCTCCCCAGTTCACTTTTGCTATATCTGAAAGAGGAATTGCATCGTTAAGGATTTTGTCAAATATCGTATGATTATTATCTGTAATCCATAAAGGATATATTTTCTCATTAAAATAATCCTTAATCCCCGAAAATTCTTCAATTCTATCGCTATTTGCAAACCCTAATTTTACTTTCTTTGATTTTGTTTTATTTTTTCTGACAATAAACATTATTTGCTCTAATTCCACATCGGGAAACGCTTCAGACGCGTCTATAACTGCTGTTAAATCCCACTCTAATAGGCTTTTTCTTACACTTCCCCATGAAGAGATATATGTTAATTGCTTTGGAACAATGTATGCAAAAAACCCCTTTTCCTTTAATAAATCCAATGCTCTAAATATAAATAATGAGGCCGTATTTCCGGTTTTATCTTTTGTATATTTTTGTTTAAAATATTGTTTTTCATGTTCTTTTAATTCTGCACCATACGGCGGATTCCCTATCACAACATCAAATCCGCCATCATTCATTATTTCTTTGAATTGTTCTTCCCATTTGAACGCATAGCGGCCAGCAATCTTTTCATCATCTATTAGGCTGTTTCCGTTCCTTATGTTGTTATGAAGTTTAGGCAGCTTCCTACCTGATTTTGCTAGCTTCAAAGACAGATTGAATTTTGCTATTTCACAAGCCCTTTCATCCAAATCAACACCATAAATGCAGTTCAATAATAATGATTCCTTTTCTTCATAAGATAGTTCTCTTTTAACTTTCTTAGAACATTCTTCTACTAAAGCATCAAATGCTTTAATTAAAAATGAGCCTGAACCACAAGCGGGATCTAGAATTCTCACTTTTTTTATTTCTTCAAAACTTTTGTTTTTAACATATTCTCTTATAGTTTGATTAACAATATAGTTGACAATGTATTGTGGCGTATAGAATATTCCTTCTTCCTTTCTTTTTCCTTTGCTTTTCTCTTCTTTAAATCTTTTTTGCCCTTTTAATATATGCCCTATAAAATTTTCATATGTTCTTCCAAGAATATCAGCATCTATTGTAGCAAAATCATAAGGCATTTTATCTTTAGGCTCTCTCAAATCTTCCAAGATAATATAAAGAGGGGCATCATCAAAGTTAAAATCATCGCACATTCCTTTTTCAAACAAATCACTGTCATATACTTCCTTATACTTACTAAATAGTTTATTTATTTCTTGCAGTAGAAAGGGTCTTCCATGATATCTTTCAAACTTGTCGATTTTCAATGACTTCAATTTAGGCTCATTTAATTCTTTATCTTCACAATAACAAATAAATATTAATCTATCAATTAATCTCTGGATTTCCTTTTCAACCTCCATAATAAATGATTCAGTGCTAAAATTAAGATCACTCTCTTTCTGATTCTTTTTTATATTAGTTAATATTGATTCACGCCATTTTTTCATATCTTCCAATAATTGCTCATCAATAGGAATTTTCCTTTTAAGATTTAATTTAGAATACAAAGGATTTTGAATGCCTTTTGCTATCCATACTTCTTTATTGAAATTCCAAAGCAACTCATCAAATTTTGATTCATCAAATTCTTCTAAGTCAATTGTGCCAATGCATGCTCTTTCAGGAAAGGGAACAAGCATATCACATCTCAAAATTATCCAAAATCTAAAATTAGTCAAGATAGCAAAAGCCTTATCTTTTGAATGCGCATAATTAATTGCTTGAGAATAATACTCTCTATTGTCAATCAGCTCTTTGGTTAAAGCCTTTGCCTCAACAACAAATTGCGAAATGCCATCTAGACAAATTAACATATCAATTCTTTTTCCCCTTTCAGGATACTCGACTTTGTATTCAGAAAAATCTCCGGTATCCCAGCCTAAAACATTTTCAATAAACGGCTCTATTAATGTCTTGCAGATCTGCTTTTCATTTGATGCAAATTCCTTATCGTTTTTGTATTTATTATATGTATTGAGAAGTTTTCTTAGTTCAATTAAAGCTGATTTCTTATCCATAAAATCCCCTAAAAACCATTACATCACCGATATTTATAAATCTTGTCAAGAACCCGGCAATAGAATAGCAAAACATATTTAAATATGTCAATCAGTGATATATTGAGGTGAGCTATATTCAGGATTCAACACTTTTGCAGGAATCGGGATTTTCTTGGACTAGTCCATCAGGAACAATAAAGAAGGTGAGTGATGAAAGCATTTTATTTAAATGCATGTTAGCCGATAGTCTAGATCATAAAAATCTTATTGTCGAGGTTTGGCATGATCTTTCTGGAAGATTTCATGGATATGAGATGCATAGAAAAGATAATGAGTATGTCCTCGATTTTCATTTAGCGCATACAGGATTCTTCAAATACACATTTAGGTATCGTGATAGTGCAAATGGATATTGGCATTGGCTTTCAGGAGCAGAAGAAAAGGATTTCCCAGAGATACATGTTGATCCTGCATATATTGACAAAAGCATTGTGTATAATGCATTCATAAGATTCCACGGAGAAGACATAACAAAAAAAGGCACAATAAGATTTGGTCATTCAGGAACATTTGATGATTTAAAGAAAAGGCTTGATAAAATAAAGGGCATGGGTGTTAATATACTTTACCTTAATCCTATACATCCTATCGGCGAGCTTTACAGGAACTATAATCCGCATGACCAATATCCACATTATCTGCAGCCAGGATGTCCATATAGCATTAAGGATTACAAAGCAATTAATCCTGAATTGGCGATTGACAAAGATCATAGCCAAGGAGTGCATTCATCATTATCTGATCCTATGACTGAATTTAGGGAATTAGTTAGAGAATCTCATAAGCGTGGAATTAAAATATTCATGGATCTAGTATTTAATCATACAAGCCATGATTTTATTTTGCAAAGGCTTCATCCGGAATGGTTCTTATACAAAGAAAACATTAAAAGTCTTGATGAGCCATACATTTATCCTGATGAAATTAAACATGGCAAGCCTTGGGGTGATGCAAAGCTGACAATGTGTCCTTTTGATCATGGTTATTGGTGGGAGGATGCTGCTCAATTGAACTGGGAATACATGATTCCTGATGCATCTAATAAAGCCCCTAAGAATCCTACGATCAGGGAGATGTATGCTTATTTCAAATCAATACCTCAATATTGGATAAAGCATTTGGGAATTGATGGATTCAGGTGTGATGTCGCTTACAGGATCCCTGCAGATTTCTGGAGGCAATGCATACATGAAGCTAGAGAGACAGCAAAAAAAGAGCATCCTAACAATGGCTCATTGGCAGGCGATGTAGTGTTTATTGCAGAATCCTATGTTGATAATATTCCGGAGCTTTTAGAGGCTGGATTCACATCTGTTTATGGGGATTTCTCAAATAAACTTTATAATGTCTTGACATTAAAAGGATATCTTGATTATATTTATAATATTACAGGAAAATATCTTCCAGAGAATTCAAGATTCTTCATATTTCCAGAATGCCATGATTTTATCAGGAATACAAAAAAATTGCTCGGACAATTAGCACATGATGCGGTATTATCAGAGAGAGCGAACAAGAGCAGATGGGCATTGACAGCGACATTGCCTGGAATCCCGATGATATTCAATGGGTTTGAGAAACTTGAATGGCATCCTGTGAATCTTTTTTCCTATAGTGCAATTGATTGGGAATCAGACAAAGACCTGAAGAAATACATAGTAAAAGTAAATAATATAAGAGGTAAGCATATTGCATTGCAGAAAGGAAGATATGAGTATGTTGCGACAAACCGGGGCATTAATGATCAAAGCCAATTATTTTCATTCTTGAGAATATATGAAAATGAGAAATCAAGAAAAAAAGAGATCTTCCTGATCTGCACAAACATGGATCTACACAATAAATGTGATGCAAAAATTTACTTGGATGAAAATTCCGGGATAGATCTATCTAAAAAATATATTCTGCATGATCTTCTTAACAACAGGAAATACATCAGGGAAGGCAATGAAGTTGTCATCATTTTAGAGCCTGGAGAAAGCCATATATTCAAAGTGGAATAATGATATTAAAAGAGATGATAAATTGAAAAAACTTTACTTAATGTTGATTATTTTTTTGATTTTGCCTTTTGTTTTAGCCAAGTCTTATACTGTTGATAAGGCAAATATTGATATTGTTGTGAATCCTGATGCATCTTTAGACATCGATGAAAAAATAACGTTTAATTTCAATGGACCATTCACATTTGCATACAGGGATTTTGCACTTTCTGACGAGAGATTAAGTGACATAAAAGTCTATGATGTTACTAATGGACAAAAAACCCCATTGACTTATGACCTAACAACCTTAGCATCATTCAACAAAAGAATAAAATGGTTTTATGATGCGAATAATGAAAAAAAAGAATTTTTGATTTCTTACAAACTTACTAATGCATTAAAAGTTTATGATGATGTCACAGAATTCAACTGGAAAATATGGGGTGATGGATGGGATCATTCTGTTCAAGACATTGAAGGCACATTTGATTTGCCAGGCATTATAGATTCAAATGAAGTATATACGTGGGGTCATCCGCAGTTGAATGGTAAAATTGGTTTTATGAATAATAAAACAATTATTTTTCAAACTCTAGATGTTCCGGCTTATCAATGGGTTGAATTACGAGTAGCATTTCCATCTAGAATATTAAGCAGTAATTCAGAGGGAAAATATATTGGTGGTGAAGGATTACAAAACATTATTGAAGAGGAAGATGATTATAAAAATGTAGGTACAAAGGACAAAAGCGTGAATAGTTTTCTTGGTATCGCAGCATTATTTGGCATATTATCTATAGGCAATATTCTGCTTTACGGATTTTTAATATTATTCGTAGTTTTAGGTCTTTTCAGAAAAACCAATCATTTAGCAAAGCAAATTTATAAATGGATTCTCTTCGGAATGATTGTCCTAGTTATTCTGACTTTAATAATTATTCCATTAGAAAACAGCATAACAACAAATTATTTTATACTTAATTTACTCCCCATAGCAGGAATAATAATCATCTTTTTAACATTATATTTTATTTTCGGCAGAGAACAAAAGATTAATGATAATGCAATATATGAAAGAGATATTCCTTATAACTATTCTCCTGCAATTGTAAGTGCATTAATAAACCAGCATAATAAGAAGCCTACAATTGAGGATTATGTAGCAACAATAATGTATCTGTGCATAAAAGGAAAATTAAGGCTCGAAGTCATAAAGAAAAAGAAATTCTTAGGTATATTTGGCAAGGATACAGATTATGATATTATAATAAAAAATTCTGATGATGGTGATTTAAGAAAACATGAATCTATGGTTCTTGACATAATAAAAAAATATTCAAAAAATGACAAGATACTTTTCAGTAAGCTTGAAAAAGAATTAGGAAGCCCTGCTAATGATTTTCCAAAAGAGTTTGAGAAATGGCAGAGACAAGTAAAAAAAGAAGCTGTCAAAGAGGGGTTCTTTGACAATAAGGATACATTTCTACTGTTTAATGTATTAAGTTTTTTTACTATTGCAGTAGGTATTTATATTATGATAATCGAGGGCGTTTTCGGATATTTGATTGCAGGAATTTTTGGAGTGGTGATAAATTATATATTCAAACAAGCCTTGCCGAGAAGAACCCCGTTAGGAGCAGAGCATTATCTTAAGTGGAAACATCTCAGACAGTACTTGAATGATTTTACAATGATGAAAGATAATCCTCCTGAATCGATAATATTATGGGAAAAATTTTTGGTATACGGAATAACTCTCGGTGTTGCAGATAATGTTGAAAAGGTTATGAAAATAACTCTTCCTGATAAAAACACCAAATCATCAATATTTGTAGGTGCTGTAAATTATCATGCATTAGCAGCTTCAGGATTTTCAAGCAATGTCAATAGTTTCAGCAACTCCTTTGCAACAGCCTCGGGGACCTCTGGTGGAGGAGGATTCGGCGGAGGAGGAGGCGGAGGAGGAGGCGGAGGAGGCGGTGGTGCAGGTTAAAAGATCAAGCCAAAAGAAAGAACACAAGGCATGGATCATCTCTGTTGATATGGGTTATGGGCATCAGAGGGCTGCATATCCTCTCAAGGATATTGCTTATGAAAGGATTATTACTGCCAATAATGATAAGATTATTTCTTTGAAGGACCATAGATTATGGGAGCAGTCAAGAGAGTTTTATGAATTCATCTCAAGATTAAAACAGATTCCTATACTGGGAAAATTAAGTTTTGACATTTACGATCAATTCCAGAAAATCAGCCCATTTTTTCCATTCAGGGATCTTAGCAAGCCTAATTTTTCTGTACTGAGATTAAAGGCTCTTATAAAAAGAGGATTATGCCAGAGTATTGTTGATTATACATCAAAAAAAGATATTCCTGTTATTACAACTCATTTTATTCCTGCAATGGCATTCAATTACAATAAGAGACCTGTCTATTGTGTTGTGACGGATACAGATATCAACAGGATATGGGTTCCTGACAAACCAGATGAGACAACAATCAGTTATTTAGCCCCGTGCAGGCATGTTGTTGAAAGGCTTAAACAATACGGCATTCCTGAGGATAAGATAATAAAAACAGGATTTCCATTGCCTAAGGAAAATATTGGAAAAAATCAGGAGATAATAAAAAAAGACCTGCTTTATAGGCTATATAATCTTGATCCTAACAAAATATTTTTCAGGAAATTCCAGGCAACTATAAAAGAAAAGATAAATAGGAATTTCAGCATCAACAAGAAATATTTCAATCATATACTCACATTAACCTACACTATAGGTGGTGCAGGAGCACAGAAAGGTATTGGTGAAAAAATAATTTTATCATTAAAGGAAAAGATTCTTGAAAATAAGATAAGATTAAACATCTCTGTCGGGACAAAGATTGATTTGAAGATATATTTTGAGAAGATAGTTTCTGATTTAGGATTAAAGGATAAGGTAAAAATCATTTTTGCATTTGATAAAAGAACATATTTCGAGACATTGAATAAAGAGCTGAGGGCAACTGACATTTTATGGACAAAGCCTTCTGAGATGTCATTCTATACTGCATTAGGCATACCAATAATCATTGCTCCTCCGATAGGGGCGCATGAACATTATAATAAGGAATGGCTAGAGCATAAAGGCTCCGGATTCATACAGAAAGAGCCTGAATATTGCAGCCATTGGCTTTTTTATTGGCTTGAGGATGGAAGGCTTGCAGATTCTGCATTTCAAGGATTTGTTGATGCACCGGTAATGGGAACTTATAATATTGAAAAGATCGTATTTAACCGACAAATTTAAAAATATTAAATATTAATTGATAAAATGCCTAAAAAGACCAAGAAAAAAGTGGTGAAAAAAGTTACTTCTGTAAATGATAAGCTTAATCAAATAATTGCTTTGCAAAAAAGATTGCTAAAAGAAGAAGGAGTTGTTGAGAAAGAAGAAGAACAACTTGAAAAGATCGAGAGAGTAACAGAATTTGAGGCACAGAATGAGAACAGAAATATCAATAAACTAGAATCAGAGATATTATCAGGAGAGAAAAAAGAAGAAGATGAGCTTTCAAAGCTTGAAGCTCTGGAGCGAGAGATAAAAAGTGAAGTAGGAGAGCATCCATTAAGCAGGATAACCCTCAAGGACATATTGAAAGGCCTTGTAGGAGCATTTGTAGGCTTGGCAGTCCATTATACATTCACTTATGGTGTTGAAATCTCTGAATCTTTAACAACCGGGAGAGCCGCATTTTTGTATTTGCTCTCATTTATTGTCGGAATAGTATTCATCTACTTCACAGGATTCAGGAAGATCAAGGATCCTAAAATATTGATGTTTATTCCTGTCAGATTATTTGTATTGTATTTGGCATCTATTGCAATGTCAATTATCGTTCTATATATATTCTACCCTACATTTGGGCATGATTTTTTCGAAAGCTTTAAAATGGTCGGTGGAGTTCTTCTAGCAGCAATAGTCGGAGCTTGTACAGCTGACTTGATAGGGAAAGAATAATGGAAAACAGTAAAATTGATCAGGAAATAAATGTTGATGAGAAGATTGAACAAATATTTAGGGCTATGCATTCTAAAATCATTATGCTTTATGACGAATACAATTCCATAAACAACATGTTATCTGAAGAAAAAGATAGCATAAAGACTCTTGAAAAATTTCATTTTACAATCTTAGGAATAAGAGACTCCTTAGATCAAGAGATCAATCTAATAAACAATCTTAAGGCCACCATAGACTTAAATAGTGTAAGGAAAATAACTTCCAAGATTATTGAAAACATCAATCTTATACTGGAATGGGTCAAAGAATATGATAAAGAATTGAAAAGTTTCAAAGAAATTCTTGGAAGTAATAATAATGCCTTAATCAAAAAATATATTGAAACAGAATATTCAAAATTAACCTTATTATATAATAAAATATTCACTGAAGACAATGAAGTGATCAGGGAATTGAACATGCTTAAGAAGATTGCAGCCTGAATTATAGTGCATTTTTCTCCTAAAGATTTATAAATATGCTATTATTTCTCTTGTCAAATGAGCAATAATTCTGAAACAAAGGATAAGGAGGATATCAAGGACAGCGCCAGCTTTTCCTATACGAGCCAGATCAATAATGTTCTTGAGGATGAGAATAAAGTTCTAAGAGAGGCTGTGAATTCATTAAGAGAAGAAGTTGAAAGATTCAAGGCTCCATCATTGATGATTGCTGAAGTTACTGAATTGATCAATGATCATGCTGTGATAAAGATACCTAATGGAAATAAGTTCTATGTCTCAGTTTCTAAGAATATCAAGAATCTTGAGCCAGGAGATTCTGTATTAGTAGAACAGAAGAACCTTAATATTGTTGATACTATTAATGTCTCAAAATATTTTGATGTTGAAAGGTTTGTTATAATGGAAAAACCAAAAACAGGCTGGAATGATATTGGAGGCTTGAAAGAGCAGATCGAAGACATCAAAGAGGTTGTTGAATTGCCATTGATGAATCCTGAATTATTCAAGAAAATAGGAATACAGCCTCCAAAAGGCATTTTGCTTCATGGACCTCCTGGAACAGGAAAGACATTACTGGCAAAAGCCATAGCTAATTCCACTGATGCAACATTCATAGAGATTGTCGGTTCAGAAATAGTGCAGAAATTTATCGGTGATGGTGCAAAACTGATAAAAGAGATATTTAATCTTGCAAAATCCAAGGCCCCGTCAATTGTGTTTATTGATGAGCTTGACGCTTTATGCGCAAAAAGGATTGATCTAGGGACTTCAGGGGAAAGAGAGGTTCAGAGAACATTCATGCAATTGCTTGCAGAGCTTGATGGCTTTAAGCCATTGGATAATGTCAAGATCATTGGATGCACTAACAGGAAGGATATTCTTGATCCTGCAATATTAAGGCCTGGAAGGCTTGATAGGATGATTGAAGTGCCTAATCCTGATATTGAAGGAGTCAAGCAGATATATAGGATCCATACTAAGAGCATGCCTCTTGACAAGAAATTAGATATGGAGAAGATATTTAATTTAAGCAAGGAAATTTCTGGGGCAGAGATAAAGGCTGTTGCAACAGAAGCAGGATATTTCGCGATAAGAAATAAAAGAGATACAGTAAAAGAAGAGGATTTCCTGAATGCTATTTCTAAAGTCAGAAAAGAAGAAGACAAGTATGGAAAACAATATGTAGAGATGTTTGGATAAAATCTTATACTATCATCAAGTAGTAAACTTTATAAATCGGATGCTGTTCTCCTAGTGCATGAGCATATTTAAGAAAAGGGAACTTAAATTAGCAGATATTGTTGAATCTCTTAAGGAAAAATTTAAAGGCAATGAAGGAAAAAGATTCATGTTAAGCTTAGACAGAATAAGCTATTCTCCACATGACCTTACACCCGACTATTCAGACAGCCTAATAGCACCTCCATCCATCATATCGATTGTTTATGAGGGAATATCGGCACATCCATTTGTGGAGCCTGACATAAACTCCAAAGGAATAAACAGGAACATTGACTTCATCTTAGATAATTATGGCATAAAAATATTAACACCAATACTTAACACTTATACAATTGATGGGAATGAGACAATCTCAAGTTTTGAGTCTGGAAAGAACCAGAATCTAGAGATAAACATCCCTATTGATGTATATAAGTACAACACAAAATTTGATGGCTTAAAATTATCTTTTATCTAGTCTTTACCTGCATTCTCTTTCCATCCAAGTTTCAGCAATTCATCCACATGATTGTTATCAGCCATTGCTTTATAATAGTATGGCTCTGGATCTCCACAGATAATGATTGCTGTGCCGTTTGTTTTCATTGAAATATTATTAATTTCAATATCATAATTGCTCGAATAAAAAGCCTGCATCAATTCCTCTTCTGAGGGCTCTTTTACAAATTGTGTTTTTCCCCGCTTATACCATGCCCTCCATGGAGCATCAACACACTGCAATGGATGAAATGTTATTGGATAGGTTCCTATCATTCTTTGATGCAGCTCATCATATTTATTGTCAATTATTGCAGATATCACCTTGTATTTCTGTATTGCCAAAACTATCTCATGATCTGTAATTACTTGTATAAGCATTAGCCCATCTCTATTCCCATAACCTCCTGCAGAAGACTTGAACTTATAAGTAACAGTGTATGTTGGAGGCAATGCTTCAGAATCTTCATAGCTTACAAACTCTAGTTCTGATCCATCAAACATGTATGTAGGAGCTTTCTTAATCCATGTTTCAGCCAATGATTTGAGTTCTGGCTCCGGAATAACATAAATAGAATCCAATAATGATTGCATTGCTCTTGCCAATACCTTAACATCATCAGGGAGATATTCTTCTACATAAGGCTCTAATGATACTGTCCTGGGAATATTATCTTTTGTTAATGTGATCTTTGCTGATGGCGCATCTGCTATTGCTACATCATCAGGCAGAGTATATGTATCTTTCAGCAGCTGGAAATTGCTGAATTTCTGGACTAATTCATTGTAAACATCAGGATCTATCCTCTTGACCACCTGGGCTATAAGCTTATCCTCTCTATATGCAACATAGTTTATTGTCTCATTGTCCACAAGGATCACTCTTCTTGTATCATCTATCCTAAAACCGCCGTATTCCTCAAACCTTATGACTGTTGTTGAACTCTTCTTTTCTGCACAACCTGCCATTAACATTGTTGTAATCAATAATAATACCATAAATATCTTCTTCATATTAATCCACCATATCTTAGGAATTTTTTCTCATATAAATAGGTTTTGAAAATTCAGATGTCAAGAACCGCCGGTCAAATGCACAAAATCACAGATTTTGGCACGCTGAAAATGTCTTCATTTTCATCGGACCGGTGGCATGATTGCTAGCAATCATGCTTGTTCTTGATCACGCCAAAGAAATTCCTATGAATTTCTTGGCCCAAGAAATACTGTGTATTTCTCTGGGATCAGAAATACCAGTCCATGTATATCAGAAGGATAAGCATGGCTTTTCCACTCATCATAGATGAGTGGTATTTCTGACGTATAAAAACAAAAACATTAAAAAGTCTTAATCAAAATGACATAACATGAATAATGCAACCCTTGTGCTTTTAGGGATAAGCATAATACTATTTATAGGTTTTGTAGGGGAGTGGATTTTTAAAAAAACCAAGATTCCAGATATATTGATATTGATTATCATAGGGTTTGTTATAGGGCCTTTTGGGCTTAAATATGTGAATCCGACAAATATTGCCAGCTACGCCCCGATTTTTACAACGTTTGCATTACTTTTTCTCTTATATGACGGGGCGTTTAATATTGACATAAAATCATTGGCTAAGGGCGCTTTGCCAAGCTTAAAAGTCACTATTTTTAATTTTATCCTATCGGCCTTTTTTATATCCTTGATTATGACAATTATTGGATACGGCATATTATTATCCATCCTTACAGGATTCATTCTCGGAGGTATAAGTTCTGCTTTTGTTATTCCGCTGCTTAAACAGCTCAACCCTAAACCGAAAACTTATTCTGTATTGATGCTCGAGTCTGCAATAACAGATGTGTTATGTATTGTTTTTGCATTTGCAATACTGGAGATAATCACACTGCAAAGCTTTAATCTTTTTGATATCCTGAAAAATATTATCTCTTTGTTCTTGGTTGCAGGAATTACGGGTGGAATTGCGGGTTTGATATGGATAGCTATAGTTGCAACCTTATTCAGGGAACAAAAACCTTATATGATCACAATAGCGTATCTCATCTTATTGTATGTAATCACTGAATTCATCGGTGGAAATGGCGCTATTGCCACATTATTTTTTGGGCTGATATTGAAGAACTCGAGAAGAATAACACAATACATCACTAACTCTTTGAATACAAGACCAAAATATGTTATAAACGCCATAACTCCGTCAGAAAAATTCTTTAATGATCAATTAAGCTTCTTCTTGAAGATATTCTTCTTCGTATATATAGGAATGCTTTTTGATATATCGGATATAACGATACTTATACTAGGATTTTCGATCTCTGTGACAATCATGATAGCAAGAAGATTCACCAAGCTGGTAACGGCAGAATTTGATACGCAGGATCAGAACCTCATCAGCAGCATTTTTGCAAGAGGACTGGCTGCTGCCGCGATTGCCCAAGTCGTATTATCGTCAGGGATCGAAGGTGCAGAGGGTGTTGTTGCAATTACTTATTCCGTAATTGTTTTTAGCATAATCTTAAGCAGCATAAGCATATTTGTTTCTGTCAGGAAAAAAGGATAATAATAAATTTATAAATTCTAAGTATTTACTTTGTTTGTGCGCGATGAAGTTGTGAACACCCGATGATTCCTGCAGTGCAGGAAAATGATTGACGGAAGTAACTGCCGAGCGCACACTTAATAGTTTACTTCTCGATAATAATGACAAATTTTATAAATAAAGATTTTGTTCTCTAATCATGAATGAGTCCGAAATAGAAGAGAACGTAAAGAGATACTGGGGAAATATTCCTAAGATAGAAGACTCTCTAGAAGCAGAAATTAAATACCTAGAGGGTCTCAAAGTAGCGGTTCGTGGCAACACGGTGAGAAAATACGATGATGAAATCATAGGAAAATATATGTCTTTTTATCATCATGAAGAAATCAGAGAAACCCCTAAGTTCATGGATTTCATTTACAGCACAAGGCTTTACGAAGATATATCTCCAAGAACATCATCACAGTATAAAGAAAGCCTAGAGATACTCATAAAATATTGGAATGATAAAAATGATCTCTCAATCCTCGACCTTGGCTGCGGAGTAGGAAAGATAACAATAGGACTTGCACTACTCTTAGACAATATCAAATACATATATGCCGTAGATCGCAGCATTCCTGCAATAGACGTGTTCAAGGAAAATAAGGCTAAATTGAATTATACAAATTACAGGACAACCCAAGATAAGGTCAAAATATTAAATAAGGATTACACATCCCTAGAATTCCTGAAGAAAGCAAAGCAACATATCAAAAATAGACTCAACACAGTGTTGATGCTATTCCCTCAATACAATGAGATGGAAATTCTTAAATTAATGAAAACATATAAGGCTGAAGGGATAATATCTGTTAATTCTGAATTGATAATATCCACCGCCCAGAAACTTGGCAATCTTACTGCTGAGCAGATCAGCGGCTCATTCCAGTTAGAGATACAAGAGTATGTTTCCAACCAAGGATATTCATATGACATGATTGATTACAAAGCTGTAAACAAATCAGTTCTTATGGTTGGAAGGATAATGTAAGAGGTTCTCTGTGTTTAACCAATATATCATAAAACATGCAATTCAGGAAACTTTATCAGATAGACTGGCAGAGACTGAAACAACAAATGATCTTGAAAAATGGATACGCGAAAAAACATTTGATTTTCAGGAAAGAACAGGAATCTCTGGTTATGTATATAATAGTGTGGAATCCTTATGGCGTTATTATATGAACCCTTCTGTAAATACTCATAAAAGAGCTTTCACAAAGAGAAAATATGAACAATATGTTAAGGAAGGCGAATTACCAATATTTGCAATAGGGATGGCGAAAGCGACTCCTATTAAAATAGAAAATAAATTTTTACAATATGCTTTATCTGTCAGTTACGGAGTGATTGCGGGCAGATCTCTAAGTAAAGGACATTTTAAAAAAATAAGTGTAGAATCCGGTATATCTGAAAATATACTTATGGCCAGTACATTATTAGTAGAATATTTCATGAATAAAGTCACTAGATATCAAGTTTATGGTCAACTTTATGTGCTCACAAAAGGTGTTAAGGCAATAGTAAAAGATATGACAGAATATGATATGCCTAATATAACTCCTAGTTTAAATACTATTACAGATGCGCTAACAATCTGGACGGCTGCCAGTGCATTATTGTTTTTTATCGGTAAAAAATATATAAGAGCATATCAAAGTTCTACATCTTTGCCTACAGGGATTCCGGTTTTCTGGGGATCGACAACTCAAGAAGTAATTACCTATTCCACAAAGAAATTCAAAGAATGGAAAAATCCACACAAATCCTATAAACATGAGGAGCATGCTGACCACACTTGACCAAGTCAAGGATTTTATATCTAATTTTATTTTTCTTGCATGCTTGATCTATCTTCTCTTTGGCTTTGTCAAAGTTCTTATCATCTAAGAAACCATAGAAATGTATTATAGTTCCTTTTTTTGATAATGATAATGCATCATCAAGGAATTCATCTGCTGTCTTTGGAAGAGGCATTAATATCCTGTCATATTTTTTATTTTCTTTTTTTAATTTTGGAGCAATGTCATGAACATCCCCGCACATCAATTCAACATTCTTGCATTTATTCAATTGGATATTATCCAGCCCATATCTGTAGCCATCAGGATTTATTTCAATACCTAAAATATGCTTTGCTTTGGTGTTTTTAGATAAAACAATAGGATATGGAGAACAACCAGAAAACATAACTAATATCTCTTCTCCTGATTTGACTAATTTTGCTATCCTTTTTCTTTCATTGCTCAACCTAACTGAAAAATATACTTTCTCAACATCTATCTTCAATTGAACATTATTCTCTTTATAGATAGTCTCTTTAGTGTCAATGCCTGCAAGAAACTTCATCTTTTGAGTCCTGAAAGTGCCCTCATGGATTGCTGCTTTTTTCAATACTGTTTTTATATTCTTGTTTATCTTCAGTAATGTCTCTGCAATGATCTGTTCATGATGCTCAAGATCCTTCGGGATTTCTAGAATTGCAATGCTTCCTATGACATCATGTGCTGTCTTTACAAAATCCATTTCCTGTTTAGAAAGCTTATCAGAAAGATTCTGCTTTAATGATCCAGAAGCCTTAACTTGCTGAAGTTCAATGTCGGTAAATTCGATTTTGTCTTTCAATAGTTCAATGTCGGTAAATTCGATTTTGTCTTTCAATGATTCGAATTTCCTCTTAATAGGAAGATAAATGAAATTATTATCTTTCTTGAACCTGTATCTATTATCAAAATTATCTGTCTTTATCAGAAATAACTTCCATTTCTCTGCCTGCTTTAATGGCACTTTGATTGCGAGCATGCCTTAAGTATTAGAAAGAGATTTATAAAGTTAGTTTAAGTTAAAATACTTAGCTTGATCTCTTATCTCCCTGACTACGTGTGGCAGATGATCAATATATTTTCCTTCATGCTTTTTTGCCTTGTTTTTTTGTCCTATTATATATTCTAAGCCAATTCTTACTGCTGGAGCTCTATTTTGGTTACATGGATCAAATACATATACATTTTCTATATAGGGTAATTGCTTCAAGAAGTCTTCAATTATTTGTCTTGCTGCTCCTTCATAATCAGAATTATGACCCATTTGGTACATCCTTGTGGAAACAAAGCCTTCGGGTATTGAAATGTCATGCAAAAAATTATCTTCAGGATGATGTATTATTATCGCTATAGAATTCGGCTCTGGCTTAGTATTACTTAAGTCCTTGTGTGTTCCTGAATAAATGTTCATAGTCTAGGTAATATAGTAGCCTTTATAAAGTTTGCTACCTTTTAGTAGTTAATTAAATCTCCGGTTATGGCTGTTATCTCTTTGCCTTTTTTCCTAATCCTGTGGCAAGTTATATATAAATATTACGAGAATGAAAATTTGGAAAAGGTTTCAAGTATATTATCAATTATAATTGATTGGCTTTCTGCCTGTGCTATTAGCAAGAAACGAGCATTGTTATTGAGATTGTTGCTGTAGATGTTAGAGTTGTTGTTGGAATACAAGACCCGCAACTTTTGTAGCCCTCATGCTTAATTACTGCATTTGTGTGTGCACCACCACTTCATACGTTCGACATTGCTACTTGCTGTCGTGGTTGAATGCTCAAAAATCAAAGATTTTTGGCACGCCAGAAATCTCTGATTTCTCAGCGTTTTATGACAATACAATAAAGTATTGCCGTAGCAAAAGGACATGTAGCCCAGGCAATCCACAACCTAAGTTGTGCAAAAGCCTAATAAAAGAAAATGATTCTGTTATATAAAGTTTCACCTTTATTTCTCATGCAATTTTTCGCGCGGGCTACTCAGCAAGAAACGAGCATAGTAATAGAGATAGTTGCTGTCGATAAGAGTCGTTGTCGGAATACAAGGCCCGCAACCCTTCCAAATCTTCAGGAACATACAATCCCATGCCATTTTTATCAAGATTATTTTTAGTTATAACATCATTAGATTCACTAATTATGCTTTTACCAATATCATCATCACCAAACAATAATCTAAATGGCTCGAAATCAGCTGCTTCAGAAGTCTTCAATCCTCTCTCAAAAAATTTCTTATCATATTTAAAAGAAGGTTGATTTATTGAATCATAATTAACCAGCAATACAGAGCTATTAAAGTCTTTATCAATAAGAATCAAATCCTTAGATATAGAATCAATCTTAAAATTGCCTTTTCCATCTCCTATGATTCCTGTGCATGAATGAGAATAACTCTTCCAAAATCTCAATCTATCTTCAATAGACCTCTCATTTCCATCAGCATCTATATATGTGAAAAAATCCTCTAACTTAGCCAACTGCAACTCAGGCATAGAATAAGGCCTAAAAACAATAGAACCATCATCCTTAACAAACAAAGGCATAATCAACTCATCAAGACCCCTATTCCTCAAAGAATCCATAGCCAAAGCATAAGTATTGAATTTATCTCCTAAAGCACAAGACGAATCAACATCAACCAGATCGATTAATTTCAACATAACATTATATTCATGCTTTAAGTCGGCACTTAATAAATTAAGAGTAGCATTTTTCTTCAGAATATTATTGAATTTGCCAAAACTGTCAATGAAATCATATTTTTTCTCAGCAGATATTTCTGATAGAAAATAAATAAGATTCTTAATTAATTCTTTTTTCTCTCCTAAATCATCACAATGCTTAACAAAACCCTTCTTAGTCAACTCTGCGGCTTTGAGATCTGTTTCAATCTTAGATAATAATTCTTTAGCATTTTGTATTTTCATGATATTCACCTTATTGAATTAATGAAGAGGTATCATGTAGCATTTATAAATTTTGCTATTTTGTAGTGGTTAATTTATCTATCAAGACCATTCCCCTAATCCCTTCTGAGATTTTGGCTTGGAATGCAGGGTTTCAAGGACTTTTCTTACCCGCTCTTCTGAGAACTCATGCTTATTGCACAGAACATCAATCACCTTTTCATCATTTACTTCCTTAAATATTATCTTGTAATCATCTGTTGTCTCTGTATTTTTAATAATATCAAAGACCTCAATCCAATCATAATCAAAATATTCACTCCATTTATGATCCTTGAAGAGTTTATCAAAATTCTCCTCTCCAGAACCGTATTCTTTCACTAATTTAAGTGCAGTCTTATGGCCAATGCCTTTTATTCCGCCAATATTATAATCAGTTCCTGTAAGCATTGCAATAACAATCAATTGATCCTGGGCTATATCAAGCTCTTTTAAAGTATCATGTAATGATATTATTTCTGGGATAACTGTATCATAGCTTAATTTTCCTGCTTGTTTTCTTCTGCCAGAGATAGTCAAGTTTTTAACAATCAATGGACATCCGAACAATAATGAATCAGCATCCTGGCTTAATGAAGCATAAGCATGCTTATTCCTTACAATGAATGCTGCCTGAGCCTCTCCTTCAGATGGAGCCTGGACAATGCATAATCCTAATGCATCAATCAATTCTTTGGCATCATTTATCATGTCTTTTGATAATTTAGATGTCCTTGCAGCATATTTCTTCATCTCTTCTTCATCGCCTTTTTCCTTTGCTTCTTCAAACTTCAATTCTGCTTCATGCTTTAATTCAGCTCTTCTCTGCCTTTCCTTCAATTTAAGTTCAGGAGGCTTGCCATCAAAGACAAAAACAAATCTGATATCATGCTGCATCAATTTGGTGAATCTATAGAATAAGCCATTCAAATGACTTGTAACATTTCCTTTGCTATCTTTTAGCAATGATCCATCAGGCTGCCTAATAGATGAAAGAAACATGTACAATTGATTGAAAGCATCAACAACAACAGTCTTTCCCTTAAGATCATCAATAGATATTTCCTTGCTCTGCATCAATTCAGTTATTTTAGTGCCCATTTTTAGAAGAAATAAAATAAGCTTTTAAATTTATTCATAGTCCGAGTTTGTAGTCTGTTTCTCATTGGTGTTTATCACGCTAATTTCAGAAGGGATTCCGCTATGCAACATCCTCTTTGGCTTAGTAGGTACTCCTTCTTTAATACCCACAGAAGTTATTAAAATCCCATAATTCTTTGTAAGTTCATAATTCAGAACCTCTCTTAGCTGTAATGCAAGCAAGTTAGTATTAGATCTTATCTGAATAGGGCCTTCATATATTTTTTTCAAATCCAAAAGATCATCAATATTTTTTGCCTTTTTTTTAGGATTATAAGGTACTACTTTCTCATTATGCGACCATACTTTAATATCTTTTTCATCTGCTCTAACATTGTCTTGTTTAAACATTCCTTGTATTAGCCCTACTGCATTATTTTTGTCAATCACTTTAGCCAAATCCGAACTCACTTCGCAATTTCCCTTCCAGAAATTATAATTGTTATTCTTTGCAATTTCAGCCAAACATTTTTCTGCTTTTGTATGAATAAGATCATTGTACTGTGTTGCATTGACATAAGCTTTTTTTACATCTATAACAAGATATGTAAGAACTGCGTCTACAACAATTGCACCGATATTGGGATCATAATCAGATACATTCACATCCAATTCTTTGATATCCATTGTCTGCACATTGATAGGTAATGCGGCAATTCGCATTATTCCAAAATATCTTTCAGGGATTAAAAACCACGCGCCGGGCGGAAGAACTTCTGTATATCTATCTTTATGAACTGCTCTTCCAAAAAAATCTTTTCTGAAGTCAGCACCATATTCTGGCCTGACAAACGGATTTAGAGTCTTAAAGAGTTTGTTTTTCTCTCTCTTATGTGTAGGCAATCCTGCATCATTCTTACAAGATTTCATCTTTCCTACACGTACCATTTCGGTACATTCATCAGTCAAGATCCTTTCAAGCTGGCCTTTTTCATATTCAAGATCCAACATGTTAGTCTCATAAACTTCTGTAAGCGTTTTTTCTCTAAGAACTATCTTCCTGTTAGGCAGCTTTTTTTCCATTATCACTCCTCGACATATTCTTATGCCGCCTTCATAAGGATCAACTACTTTAACAGCTTCTACTAGACTCTGAATCTGTTCAAACAAATCCTTGAAAAACTCTGCCATGAATCACCCTTGAAGAAGGATAGGAGGATTATTTTAGTATATAAACTTTACTGCTGATACTATTTTAAAATAAAAACTTGTTTATAGAAGAATTAAAAATAATTAAATTAGCAGTCACAGCAGCAGCCACATTTCTTTTTTGCTTTTTTTACTGTCTTCTTAACAACCTTCTTTGCCATTATTTCACCTCCATATATCTATCAACAACTCTTTTTGCTTTTTCAATGTTCTTTTGATGATCTTCAAGGAACTTGGTCATCTTCTCAATAAGAATCTGTTTTAGTTCTCCGCTTAATAATTTTCCTGCTTTATAATCATCATGGACCTTTTTTAATTCTTTATCATTATCTTCAAAATATCTCAAGTATTGGAATGAGACATCAATATCAGGATTTCCACCATGCTTTCTATGCTCTTCAACAGTATCCCTGCCTCCTGAAAATGCATATTTCTTGATCTTCTTAGCAGCAACATCAGGATCATCTGTCAATGCAATAAATGATGTAGAATCTGAACTGGACATTTTTCCTCCTGATAATCCGGGCATAAAATAATGATATGATGAACATAATTCCATAAACTTGAATTCTTTGCATTTTGAAGCAATATCTCTTGCAAGCCTTATGTGCGGATCTTGATCTATGCCTACTGGAACTATTACTGGAATTGGTCCTTCAAATTCCTTCAATTGCGGATGAAGCATATCTGATGCTTGCAATAATGCTGCAAGCATTTTTCCAGGTGTTATTTCTCCATATACTGCTTTGAATTCATTGAATGTTGCATGTCTTGCAAGTACATTTTGTAATCTATAATAGGCATTTGCCTTATGCTGATGATTGCTTCTGTTGCTTTGGAAATATAGATCAAGATTCTCTGATTTTAACCCTAAAGCGATATAATTTAAGATATATTCTTCTATGGCGTTCTTTTTTGACTCAGCCAATGATTGTCCTCTAGCATTATATGCCTCAATATCAGCTACTGCAATGTAAAGTTTTGCTCCAAGATTCTGATAGAAAACCATTTGTTTTGCAACCATCATATGCCCTATATGGAATTTTCCCGTAGGCATTAAGCCCGTCATCATCACAAAAGGCTTCTTGTAATGGATTGCATTAATGATCCTTCCAATCCCTCTGTGGGCAAATATGAATTTTCTTCTAAAAAGAACTTCTTCATTGAACACATCAGGAAGATCCTTGATTAACTCTACTCCAAACCCCTTGATAAGTTTATCATAATCTATATCTCCCTTGACTTCCCATGGATTAAATACATCTGGCATGATAAAATGATATTAAGGCTGTTTAAATATTTAATCCATTTTTTCAATTTTCATCTCTTTGAACTCTTTCTGGGACATTGCTTCTGCTTTCTTTGTAAGTTTTCCTGTTATGAGAAATAGGCAGGGCATCTTTTTTTGATGTGAAAAGACAAATGCAGTCGATAAGTCTCCTTCATCTATTGTCTTCTTGTCTTTTGCAACACAATAAATGTATTCATTTGAATCGTGATTCTTCAAAATAAGAGTAAATTCTGATTTCTTTATTTTTTCCTTGCTTATTATATCAAGATTCAATTTATGGATATGATCTTTTATTGCTTCAAGGAAGTCTGATTTCTTTTCATGTTTTACTGCTTTAGGTTTCTCAATCTTTGGCTTCTCAACTTCAGCTTTTGGTTGTTCAACAGTTTTCTCAGTATGTCTTTCCATAATCTTCTCGATTGGCTTCTCTTCTACCTTAACTTCAACTTTAGGGGTTGCTTTAGTTAGCATTCCTGCGGCTATTGATTCTGCATCCTCTTTTGGAAACAAGAAGTATCTATAGAACAATTGCTTTTCGATCTCAAACGGCTTGGCAAAATCCCTGATTGTCTTTAATGAAAATCTTATCAATGGATCCTGATCAGAATCTTTCAAAACATTCTTTTCTTTGAGCAACTTTGCTGTCTTCTGGTCTTTTTCATTTAAATAATTCATGAACTCTTCAAGCTTTTCTTCATGCTCAGGAATATAATATAATGGGCTTCCGCCGATCTTCAATGATGAATAATTGACCTCACCTATGCTGATCATTGTTGAGAGTATTGCTCCGATAAGCATTGTGTCTCCGCCAACTATCTTTACTATCTTCTGCGGTATTGTAGGTCCTTGTCTTACTACTTCAAGAACCTTTTCCTTTGGGATATTCTGCATAATGGGTATAAAGAACCCTGATCCTTTAAATAATTTGTTGAAATAGACTCCGAATAATATATACCTACAGTGTGAGTATTAGTTTTGATAAGATAAATATACCTACAACGTAAGTATCATTAAATATTCAAGAACAGTCATCCATTAAATTTAAATATGATTATCAAAAGCCATCTAGTGGTGATATTATGAAAGACTATAGATTCACATCAGAGAGTGTTAGTAATATATCACCGAAAATTTTCCGGAATATTGACAGAAAGGCTTTTATTGCCAGAAATTTTCCTGCCCTAGGGCACAGTATGAGCAGCAAAATTTCAAAAAACAAAAAAAGCGAATATGTTACATTTATTAGGGAAAATTTTAGTAATTTTTCACAAAGAGAAATAGCCAAAAGGCTTGGGTTAGGACATACGACGGTTAATACTTGGTCGAGAGAAATAGGACTCAAATTCAATAAGCACACAGTAAATGAATCTTTTTTCGATACATTGAATGAAGAATCTGCATATACATTAGGACTGATATATACTGATGGAAACGTGTCATGGAATATTGAAAAAGGATATTATTCCCTAACAATCACTGCTGCAGAAAAAGATGTGAAGCATCTAGAAAAAATAAGAAACATTATTTCAAGTTCTAAACCACTCCTTTATGCTCCTAAAACAAAATCATATAGATTAATAGTTAGTAATAAAATTCTGGCTTGTAAACTAATCAGATTAGGTGTTATTCCGAGAAAATCTTTAATAGTTAAATTTCCAGAACTTCCAAAAGAACAACTAAGACACTTTATAAGAGGAGCTATCGATGGAGATGGGAGTGTTAGGTTTTTTAAGCGTAAAAGAAGTCCCTATTTTGAAATAATGTTCTGCTCTGGATCTTTAGAGTTCTGTAAGGGCTTTGTCAATGCAATACGGATGAATGTGGGAATCACAGCAAATGTTTATAAAACAGGAAATAATGTGTACATTGCAAGATACTCTTGCACAAGGGGTAAAAAATTAGCAAAATATGTTTATGATGATGCAAAATTATTTCTGAAAAGAAAATATGATGCATATAAGAATAATGTTTTGGAGGGATAAAAATGTTAAAAGACTATGAGTTTACTTCGGAGTCAGTTACAGAAGGACATGCGGACAAATTATGCGACCAGGTATCGGATGCCATATTAGATGAATTGATCAGACAGGATCCTGATTCAAGAGTGGCTGTTGAGACTTTAACAACAACTGGCTCAATACATGTTGCAGGTGAGGTAACAACAAAAGGATTTGCAGATGTACAGTTAATTGCAAGAAAGGTCCTGAAAGATATTGGATATACTGATCCTAGATTTGGTATTGATTATGAAGATGCAGGGGTATGGGTTGCTATACATTCTCAAAGCCCCGATATCTCTCAAGGCGTAACAGCTGCAAAGAATAAAGAGCAAGGAGCAGGAGATCAGGGAATGATGTTTGGTTATGCATGCAATGAAACAGAGGAATTAATGCCAATGCCTATAATGATGGCACATAAATTGACAATGAAGCTTGCTGAAGTCAGGAAGAAAAATATTGTTACAGGTCTTGGTCCTGATGGCAAGTCACAAGTCACCGTACAATATAAAGATGGAAAACCTAAAAGGATTTCTGCGATAGTCATTGCACAACAGCATGTTGATGAGAAATCAGAAGATGTTTTGAAAAAAGAGATTGTTGAAAAAGTGATTAAGCCAATATGCAGAAAATATGTTGATAAGGACACAAAATTCCATATAAATGCAACAGGCCGCTTTGTTATTGGTGGCCCAGAAGGAGATTCAGGAGTTACAGGAAGAAAGATCATTGTCGATACATATGGGGGAATGGGAAGACATGGTGGAGGCTGTTTTTCTGGAAAAGATCCATCTAAAGTCGACAGGTCAGCAGCATATGCATGCAGATACATTGCAAAGAATATTGTTGCAGCAGGCCTTGCAGATAGATGTGAAGTGCAATTAAGCTATGCAATAGGAGTTGCAGATCCTCTTGGAATCTATGTTGATACTTTTGGAACAGGAAAGATTCCTGAAGAAAAGATTGTTGCGTTGATCAAGAAATATTTCCCATTAAAGCCAGCAGACATAATATCACAATTAAAATTGAAGAGACCGATCTATAAGAAAACAGCAGCCTACGGCCATTTCGGCAGAAACGATCCTGATTTCACATGGGAGAAGACAGATAAAGTTGATGTCTTGAAGAAGGAAGGGAAGAAATAAATTATTTATTCGGAAAAACTTCATCAAGAGCTTTAACAAGCATTGCATTTACATTAAACTCATACCAATCTACGCCTAATCTGAATAACTCTGCACCTCTAAAATCATTCGCATTCTGCCAGGACATGAAAATTAAATGCTCTCTTTCAGGAATGATTTTTGTCTCTTTCTTCAGAGATTCAAATATTTTAGAATAATGAAATTTCAATCCGGTGACAAAATCATTAGCATATTTTTCAGCTTCAAAATATTCTTTGGTTTTTATTTCCTCTAAACGAGGCAGTATTACATTATTAAAATATATATCTGCTCCACTCTCCAGAATAAGTTCTTGTAGTGAGGACGGACATTGAGAGCCGGGAGTTATTTGAATATGATCTTCATGATATAAATATGTCGGGCTCGGAAGGTGATTTATTGAATAAATAGTAAGGTCATAATTGTGTTTCTTTTTAAAAAGGAGTGTTGCTCCGATATAACCATGAATCTTATTTGAATAAGGATTGCACAAATAAGACTCAACATTTAACATAGCAATATTCTCTAACACATCACCATGTTTAGGATCTTTACAAGTAGATTTGATAAACTCCTCCATAAAAAAAGAGAAAATGAGATCATTTAAAAATTTTCTCTTTTCCAATAGTAAAAATAAAGTTAAAATGTTTGTTATTTATTCATCTTTGCAAAAATCATTCCGGCCACATAGGCATTAACAAAACCACTCACTGTCCATCCTATTACTGTCCAAAAAGATAATGGAAAACTGCTATATGTGATCAACATTCCTGGAATAGTTGCGATTATAAAATACGAGAGTCCGAAATTAAAGCTTCTTTTGCGCCATGTTCCTTTGAATAAAGGTTTTGTCCTATTCCATATCCATGCAAGAGCTATTCCTAAAACAAAAGGATAAAGGAAAAATAAAGACATTAACGGATCATTCCATGAACGCATAATATTACTATTATTATAATCTGCAGTGACAGACGGTATGAGCATAAATAAATAACTAATACTCATTCCTATTATCAGCATTGCAATGCCTGCAAGAATCCCTGGCCAGATTATCTTCTTCATGTTTTCACCTCATGCGTGCAAAAATTTAAGTACTTCCAACACTAAAAACAGAGGCCATATCAATGCTTTCAAGAATCCTAGCACGCCCATCCAAAAGCCTGTTGCTGTCGATATATAGTATATTGCTGCTCCAATAAAACCTAAACCATAGACTGCACCACCACAACCGCCTGAACCACAATGCCAATGTTTACATTCTTTCTTTGCCATTCTATCACCCTGCATATCCTTACATAAAGACGTTTAAATAATTATCGAAATTTATTTTTTCGCTTCAAAATCAGCGCCTATCCATTCTTGTTTGAGCTTGTCGATTCTGTTTATTATGTCTTTATGCAATGGATCATTCATGTACTTTTTTAATGATTGTTTATCTTTGAATGAAACAACTAATGCATGTGTATGGCCTTTTGCATAGCCTGAGAAGTCTTCGCCATATCTCATGCCTATCAGGCCTTCTGAAGATCTTAGTTTTTCAATGTCTCTGAATATTTCATCAATCTCTTTTTTCTTTGCATTCTGTTTCCATTTGAATAAAAATACGTGGACTATCATTTGAACACCTCTTTGTGTATTCTTTCCTTCTTGAACCTGTCAACAGCTTTTATTTCTTGTGCAGGGTATCCAATTGGAATGAATGCTAATGGAATTACATGATCGGGCAAATTGCACACATCTGCAAATATCTTCATTCTTGATTCAACAGGATAACTGCTTATCCAAACTCCTCCAAGACCTATATCATGTATTGCTAATAAAATATTCTGCGTACATGCTGAGCAATCCTGCACCCAGAAACCTTTATGTTTAGATTCAAGTACGAGATCTCCGCATACGATAATCCCTACTTGAGCATCTTTAGCCATCAATGCATATGGATGTCTTTCAGAAATCTCTTTTAATTTATCCCTATCTTTAATAACAATAAACTGCCAGGGCTGTTGATTGCCTGCAGAAGGAGCCATCATCCCTGCGCGTAATATCTTCTCGATCTGTTCATCAGAAACAGGCTCTTTAGAATATTTTCTTATGCTTCTTCTGTTGTGTATTGTTTCAAGAGTTTCCATCTTATCACCTTTTTGCATCTTTCCACAATATTGCAAAGAATTGTCTGTACGATCCAGCAATTTCCTCGCTCTTAATCATAAATGCTATCGGCTCTTCACCCCAACTAATTATCACAACCTTATCATTATAAATATATGTTGTTGAGGGAGTCAGATATTTATCAGAGAGATATCTTATTTCGCTTAATTTAAGATCTTTCTCTCTGCGTTCCTTTCTTATAGAGTTGTTGAAAAGAATTTTCATGTGTATCTTTGAATCTACTCTTCTATTGTGAAAATGAATGTAATATGCTGGAAAGAGCTCTTTGAACTTGCCTGATGCGCCGAATATTAACCATTCTCTTTTATCTTTTAATATATCTTCAAATATTGATTTTAGGCCTTTTTTTCCTTTATAGATATTCGCTTCTTGTTCTTTTGAAAGCTTTTTCCTTAAATGTAATTCTGGAAGGATTTTTTCAAGCTCTAGTTTCTTTTCATCTAATTCAGACTTCTTCGATTCTAAATATTCTAGCAGCCTGTCTGGATCTTGGGCTTCAAAGCATTTCCTGTTCGCTTGAATAACATAAGATACAATTCCTTTTTCTATTAACATATCTAAAAGATCATAGACTGCTGCTCTATGCATATGAAGCTTTCTTATCAAAGGACCAGCAGCAGTGCTTCCTAAATCCAATAATGCAAGATAGACTTTTACCTCATTAAATGTTAAGCCTAGATCCTCAAGGATTTTAGTGTCCATAATAGGTAATAGATTAAAGGATATTTAAAACTTATGATTTGTAATAATATTATATTATTACAATAATTTAAATAGCCTAATTAGTCTATACTAATAGGTGATAACAAATGAATACTCTCAAATTTCCTAAACAGAACGGAGATCTATTTTATATGGGCGGTCGTTTAGCGGATCTGCTGAATCCGGCTGTAAACTCAAATATCAAAATAGCATCCTATGAAGAAGATTTTGAGGTAAAAAAATTCGATTTAGAATTTCTTATTTCCCAGTTCACTAAACCTGCACAACGAGCATACTGGAAAAATAGAGAGAAATATGATGAAAAGGATTTGACGAGCAAATTTATCATAGACGGCAACGTAAAACCGGCAGTCATTTTTAATGAAGAATTCGTCCAAATACAATATGAAAAAAACACTATATTCGCACACTCATATTTATTCTCATCACCCCGCAATACTTATTTGGAGTGTATCCAGATAATAAGGGAAGATTATGATAAAAAATTTGAAGATGTTGCAGGTGGCGGTTGCATTGAATGGAAAAACGATATTTATATAAGATATTTTTATGATTTAAGAATGCCTCATCAGAAAAAGGATTTTGAAAGAATAGTCCCTATGTTGTATTGGCATGATAATGGTGCACCCAGAGAAATACCCTTAACATGGTCTGATAAAATATATAATGGAGTTTCTAAACTCGAATATAATTCGTTAAAAGAAATCGAGGTTGCCACAAAACTTATTGAAGGTTTAGAAACACTTAAAGAAATCTCGAAACGACATCCGCAATTAGCACAAGCCGTGAATAATACACTCTATTACATTAAAAAGATATATCCGCTATATAAAAAAATTGATACTTTAAGGGAATATAATGAAATATTACGAATGCAAGCAGAATTAGACAGATTAACAAAAAAAATTAAGCCAGGCCCTGGGAAAAAACAGGAGAAAATATGGTTATTAGGAGAAATAAATAAAGCGTTTGACAAAAGATATATAGAAGAGTATAAACTTATGAGTAGACTAAATAGGATTTGATAGAATTTTAAAAGAGGCATTCCCAAAAAAAAGAAACGGCAATAGATGAGCATATAATAATTCCGTTTAAGGTGTAAAGAGTGGTATTATTTTATATTGCAAAAAGCGACGAACCATATCCAGAAAACACTAACAATAGATATCATGCCATAGACGATTATAGATACATACCTGTCTCAGAGGATTCTATTGAAAAATTGGCAGACTTATTATACAACATCATGTATAAAAACATGCATGAAGAATTCGGATTTTTATTCGTCAACTATGATTTTTCTGCAAAAAGCATGACTAGTTATACTGATCATATGCGCTTTAAGAAACTTTCTTGGTTAGAAAGAAGGAAATTTGATAAACAATTAGAACAACTCGCCCAAAAAGCAGCATCTAAATATAATAGCTAGGGCTTCATCCAGCGAATTTCGTAGTATGTGACATCGCCTTCATCATCCACGATGCCCATCATCAATCGCTTCTTTGTTGAATGAGCCACTCTGTTCTTTGCTGCAAATTCATACCATGTCAATGTTGATCCTTCATGTACTGGATAGATTATCCAGCGTGCATGATCCTCTCCTGGCTTGATGCCTCTATCATATACTCTGAAATCTGCTCCGAACTTTAATGCCGTTTTAATAATATATCCCCTATTTCTCATGTCTTTGAATACACAATATCTTATCCAGAAAGTCGGCTCTAGCTTTGTCGCCTTTTTCAATAGGCTCTCAAAATCCAATGATTTATTTCTTGCATCCCTTAATTCTAGCTTGTTTTTCTCCATCAAATAAAGTGCTTCAAGCAACGACAATTGTAATTTTCCAGACTCAAGAACTGTCCCATATCTGGATTGATTGAATAATTCTCTTGACTCATCAGACACATCAGCAATGACTCTTTCATTGGCAAATACTGCCTTTACTTTCTCCTTCCTAGGCTTAGCATCTATTATGATGTCCTTGACTTTCAGTTTAGTCAGATCAGGCTGTATTACGTCATCTTCCATGATTGTAGATAATAATGGATGTTTTTAAATGTTTATATTGCCGCAAAATTTTTATATCACTTCAAAATGCTAAACTTATGAATGAAAAATTAGATAAAATAGTTGAAGAATTAAAACCTGATGAATTATTCTCATCTTTCATGAATAAATACATAGATAGGTTTAAAGGTTTTCTTAGCAATAAGGATATAACTTATCATACAAAATATAAAGATCTATGGATAACGTATATGGATCAAAGATTGACAAATGTCGAATCTAAACAACAAGGCCTATTCAGGATTGTTAAGGGAATATCAATAAAATTATCAGACAAGGAAATATTCGTACCAGTAAGTGAAATTATTTGGCCACAAATATTAGAAACCTACGGTTACATTGATAAAATTTACAAAGGGGCAAATCATGCAGGATATAAATCAGGGAAAGACACACTATACTTCTTGGCACCTATAAAACAAGGAAAGAATATTGTTCCTGTCCATCATCTGCTGATTGTAAAATAACTTTATAAACTCATCAAGCTTTTTTCTATTCATGGAGTTGACATTTTTAGGCACTTCTTGCATGGTGCCTACAAAAGAGAGGAATGTTACAGGAATGTTTCTTAGCTATAAGAATAAAGGAATCTTGATTGACTGTGGTGAAGGCACTCAGAGGCAGATGAATATTGCTGGAATCAACAGAAATAAAGTCGATATAATATTGATAAGTCATTGGCATGGTGATCACGTATCTGGCCTTATAGGCCTAATACAAACTCTTGGGAATCAAGCCATACAGAATGAGGAAAAAAAGAAAATTCATGTGTACGGACCTAAAGAGACCCAACAAAGATTTGAGCATCTATTGAAAACATGTATTTTTGAGAATAGAATAATAATCGATGTTCATGAGATAATCCCTCAAAAGAATGAGATTGTAAAAATACTTGACAATGAAGATTACTATATTGAAGCTGTCTTGCTAGATCACGGCATACCTTGCTTAGGATATAGATTTGCTGAAAAAGACCAAAGAAAGATTGATATGAAAAGATCTTCTGAACTTGGATTGGGAGAAGGCCCATTGATTGGAAAGCTGCAGCAAGGAGAAAACATTGTTTTTAATGATAAGAAGATAACTCCTGATATGGTTTCCACAATACAAAAAGGAAAAAAGATCTCTGTAGTTCTTGATACATCTGTATGCCCTGCAGCTCAACTGATCTCAGAGGATGCAGATCTATTGATATGCGAGGCATCGTATGCATCCGCAATAGAGGAAAAAGCAGAGAACAACAAGCATCTTACTGCAAAACAAGCAGCATTGATTGCCTCTAATTCAAATGTCAAGAAATTGATATTGACACATATTTCCCAGAGATATAAGACATCAGAAGAAGTCCTTGAAGATGCAAAAGATGTCTTCCAGAATGTTGAAGTTGCATATGATTTCATGAGAGTAAAATTATGAATCAACCTTTTTTCTTCTTTTTATCTTTCCAGAATTCACAAAATAAACCTTATTCTTTGCATACTGTACAGGATTCTTTATTTTCTTGCAGAAGTCATCTGGATTGCAGAATCTTGTATCGATCATATATCCTCGATTATCACAATTAGGAGGCATGAGCTTTTCCTTCTGGGATTTATGATAACGCAGCTGGCCTTTAATGTATGTATCCCTTAATCTGTCAGGAGAATTCCTCTCGTTCCATTTCAGAACATATTCTTCGATCTTTTCATAAGACCAATTGCATGATGATAAGAAATTAATCAACACAAGCAATGCTCTTTTCTTTCCATCTTCTAATCCTGAGGATATTTTCTTAATGCATGGCGGAAAATATTCTTCTGGAATAGATGTTGAGTCTGCTTCAATGTCCGCATATTTCTGCTTTTTCTCCTCTCTAATGATGGTTTTTTTCTTTTCTGTTTCAGAAGTAAAATCAAATGCTTTTTGGAATAATGATTCTGCCTCTCCCGGCTTTGCAGATTTTCTGTCAAGATATTTATAGGGCTTGAATGATTTGACATCAGCTTCTGATTTCTCGAATTTGAGGATATGCTTAATATCAAAAGGCATTGATACTAAAGCTGTCTTCTCGTGCAATGAATAAGGCATCCTATACATGTGCCTTGAAGCTATCAATATTGTATCGACAGCGACTACTTTAGATAAATCAAATTCATATCTTACAGAATTGCTTCCGCAAGAGCATAAAGATCTTTTTGCTGTGTGTTTTTCCATTAATTTTCTGCACTTAGGGCATTGGATAAACGCCTTATCGGTATCTTTTAATCTATTATCGCAATTCGGACAGATGTATTCTATTAATTCATCATTTACTTCCTTTATTATTGAATTGCATTTATTGCATCTCTTAAGTATCATTTCTTCTTTAGTTTTTCCTGTCTCTGATTCCAGTTTGCTTATGTTTACAGGAATTTTTCCGAAAAATATCTTTTTATCATCAATCTTTATGAGATTAGCATCTACATAATTCAATAAATATTCAGCAATTCTTCTCGGGCCTTCTGGAAATAGATCTTTAACAAATCTGTGCTGGCCATCAAAATAGTATTTCTTTTCAGAGAATGTCTCAAATGGGACAGCAATATGGAATCCTTTTGATCCAGAAAACTTGACAGTCACAGAATCAATGCCATGATCCTTTAATGCTTTTATGAATACATATGCTGCAAGCTTGCTGAAAGTCCAGTAAGGACAATCAATATCAAGAATAAGATCCCAGCCTTTTCTTAAATCATCAAGCTCATTTCTCTTCATGTTTGGATTTAATTGCAATGGATTATTCCATAATTCTTCAGAGCAATGAAAACTAGTTGCTCCATTCTTTGTCATCTCTAGAATATCATTCTCATAATTCAGGATATCAGGCCTTTTTCCAAAAGATTCATTGAACCTGACTCCGATCTCCTTATCTTTTGCATATTCAAGGATAAGCTTCTGAACATCCTTTCTCTTGTAATATGATAATGTCTGGGATAATGTGAGCATGATTTCAAGAATTCGAGAGTGTTTATATAGATTTTGGGAGGGTGACCTGTGAATGAGAGTTATCTTCTCCAACTATATGCTTGTCCTTCAATTATAACATATTCTGCAGATAATTTTATTGTTTCCTTCCCATACAGATTTTCATCCGTCTGCAACTCTCCCATAACAATAATTCTTTCTAAGTCTCCATCATTAATTTCTTTCAAAAGATTTCTAATAGGAGTTTTCATGTTAGTTTTATATATAGGGTTTCCATGCGGTTTGACAGTAATTTCCTTTCCCAGATCAGGTCCTGCTTCACTAGTATCCAGAATTATTACAAATTCTCCCTCATATTTCGAATCAATCAGCGATGCCGCAAAATATTCTTTCGGAATTCCTGAAACCATAAGCTTATCTGCTTTGGATTTATAATATATCTGTGGATCTAATTTTATATAGCGTGTGCTCACAGCGAACAACGCTATAACTCCAATAATGCTAGAAGTAAGATAAATCCAGAAATTCGAATTTTTTTCTCGGTGTTCTTCCATGATTATTACCTATGTTTTCCTAAATAAATTGTAAGCTGCTCTTAAAGGATATACCAAAGGAAAATATACTTCTGAGAGCATCCTGTCTGATAACAAAAGATTATGTTGTTTTAGTGCCACGGATTTTATGGCACCACAAATTCTTTCATCAATAAGCGAATAGCTATAAATTGGTAAGTAGTTATCTTTTACTGCCCAATTAAAGTGAAATTTTTTCTGGTCGTGCTTAAAATTTTTCTTGAAAAACTTATTTAAGAGCCTAGAGGTAAGATTATTTGATTCCTTTTCTGAATAGCATTCTATAGAGCAATCGACCATCATCCAATCATTCTTAAAGTCAAATGTAATATTGCGTATCTCGCCAATCATTAGACTATCTCCTATCAATAATCTGTTTTCTAAAATCATTTTATCTATTCTTTTTTCTGGTCTTTGGACTACTTCAGATAAACTTAACTCGGACTTGTTAGCAATTACCAGCTTATTGTCTTGATCATATATTATTTCATTATCGTACTTGATGAGTTCATTTTCATTCATCTTATTTCATCTAACTTCATAGTAGTTACAACACAATATTATTTAAATCTTTGTTGTTTATTATAAACAACAACATTTATATATGATTGAATACCCATGAAAGCATGTTCATCGAACAATTAAGAGATGTGGGATTATCAGACAAAGAAGCGTTGATTTATTTAGAATTATTAAAATCTCAGGAATTGCTTGTTTCTGAGATCTCTGATAAAACAAAACTGAACAGGAGTTCATTATATTCGCTTCTGGAATCATTATCAAATAAAGGATTTATCTCTTATGTGATAAAGAACAGCACAAGATATTATCGGGCTGCTGAACCACAAAAACTAATACAATTACAAAGAGAAAAAGAGAAAAGACTCTCAGAAATATTGCCTCAACTCATAGAATTAAATAAACCTGCAACAAAAAAGCCAATAATAGAAATCCTTGAAGGAATAGAAGGAATAAAGACAATAATGAACGACGTGTTACGACAGAATAAAGAGTGGTTTGCATTCAACATCCCGGGAAAAGGCCCTGAAATCATAGGTCCTAATGTGCATGCATTCGAAAAAGAAAGACAAAAGCAGAAAATTCTACTAAATGTAATATGCATTAAGACTTCTGAAGGAGTGAAAAGAGGCAAAGAATTTTCGAACATGAAACATACAAAAGTAAAATATATGCCAAAAGAATATGATTCTCCTGCATCAAACTGGATATATGCTGACAGACTAGCAATAATATTCTGGTATAGAGACAATCCTTTTGCTGTGAGGATAATTGATAAAGAATTAGCAGAGAGCTATAAACATCAATTTGAAAATCTGTGGAAGATTACAACTGTTGCAGTTTAAGATTTCTCTCTACATCTTTCACAAACTCCAGTCACATCTATCTGGAAATGACAGATTGTTCCTTTGATGTTTCTTTTGATGCTGCCGACGTCTCTTATATCGATGTGCTGTTTTTTTCCGCAGATCTGACAGATGAAATGACAATGATTATTTGAACTATTGGAATATACTGTTCTTTTGTCGCACATGTACGAATGCAATTCCCGTTTTTTAGTTTTTTCCTTCAGGAATCTATAAATTGTGGCTATGCCTGTGTAGGGCAATCTCTTTAAAGCATGATTATGGAACTCTTCTGCTGTGAAGAATCCTGAAATCCTTTTGAGATCGTTCTCAAGTTCTGTTTTTTGTTTTGTATTTCTACTCATCTGCTTATTGATAATAAGAATCAATAACATATTTAAATAGGTTGCTATTTCTTGTACAATGGACTTCCAGCCAATCATCTATGGAATATTAAGTGTAATAATAGTTAGTCTTATATCGTTAGTGGGAAGCGTATTCTTCCTTCTTAAGACCAAGGACCTTAATAAGATGGTTCTTTATTTAATCAGTCTTTCAGTCGGAGCATTATTAGGGGATGTTTTTATACATATTCTTCCAGAAGCATTTGAAAATTTTGATACATTAAAGATAGGGATATATGTTCTTTCAGGGATAATATTCTCATTCATAATTGAAAAGATAATCCACTATAGACACAGGCACATTCATCAGAAAGATCATTCTCATAAAGAACATCCACATACATTTGCAATTATGAATCTCATGGGCGATCTTGTTCATAATTTCATTGATGGAATAATAATCGCCACAAGTTATCTTGTGAGCATTCCTGTCGGAATTGCAACAACAATAGCAGTAATAATGCACGAGATACCTCAAGAGATTGGAGATATTGGTGTTTTGATAGCGGGCGGTTTTAGCAAGACGAAAGCAATACTCCTAAATTTATTGACTGCATTGACAGCTGTTCTAGGAACAATAATTGGTTTTATACTTGCAAGTTCGGAACCTATGTTGGCTTTCCTGTTGCCATTCTCTGCAGGAAATCTACTCTATATTGCATCTTCAGATCTGATACCTCAATTGCATAAGAGTGTCCATGAAGAGCAGAGCCTTAAAATAAGTGTTGTACAATTGATATTCATGTTAATAGGTATTGCAGCAATGCTATCATTATTACTATTAGAATGAAGGATAAAGAATCACTAAATGAATTAATATAGTCATACTGCTTTCTCGTCCTTAACGGCCAGATACTCTCTTACCGGATCCATCAATGCAAGGTAAGAAGAAGTTATTTTACACATGTTCTCTAAACCATTAAACTGAATTTTCTCTACAACCGCGGATGAGCTTTCAGGATTTCCCCTGTTAAATAAATCTATTTTAATAAAATCTTGACCAAGTTCTCGATATAGATTGGCATATTTTAATTTGTCTTCACCAAAAAAATAATTAAAAATACGCTCATCCAGCTTTTCTTCAGGAGTCATATTAATCTTTTCTAAATTGTCTGCAGGCACTTTTATCTGTTTTTTTGTAAAAGGTATCTTAATACCATTATTTTTGAATTCTTTATCAAAAATATTAAAATTTTCATAACCCAAATCTAATAATTGAAGGTTTTTAGCCATTATCCTCTTATCATAATCTATTAACTCTTTATTTCTCGATATTATGTCCTCACTAATAATCATAAAGTAAGATTTTTCAAAGCACACCACATTCGCTTCAATAAAGAACGGTTTTTTAATATAGCTAGGCGAATCACTATAATCAAAATTGGTTATTATGAAATCGGCAGCTTCTTTGAAAGTCGTCAGCCTCAGTTTATGATCTTTATTAAAATCTATTACACTCGAATATAATCCCTTTAGAAGATAATATTTGTTATTATAAATTTTATATTCAATAGTCTTTTTGATTTTTGTCCCATTTGATTGCCCGCTGGTGTCATCTAAAGAATCAAACATCTTGTTAAAAAACATAAAATCTAGAAAACACGAATCATTTAAAAATTTATTTACTTTAGAGTTTAAATCACATCGCTTCAAGTTTTCTTATCCTCTCGTCGAGGGGAGGATGTGTGCTAAATAAATTCGAGAATGATCCCTTCTTGAACGGATTAGAAAAATAAAGATGCGCTGTGGCTTTTGTTGCCAACTTTGTCTCTTCTGAATCTTTCTTGATCTTCTTCAATGCATCAGCAAGCCCCTGTGGATGTCTGCTTAAAACTGCTCCTGATGCATCTGCTGCGTATTCTCTTTTTCTGGAAATTGCTAGTTTTATAAGTTCAGCAACTATTGGTGCAAGTATCGCAAGAGCAATCCCGACAAGCAATATCACTGTGTTGCCCTTTCCATTATCGCCGTCTCTTCCCCCTCCAAACCACATGCTTCTGATAAATAGATCGCTTAATAATGCAATCAATCCAACAAGTATTACAGTAACTGTCATTAATCTCATATCATAATTCTTAACATGAGACATCTCGTGAGCAATAACCCCTTCTAACTCTACACGATTCAATTTCTTCAATGCACCCTCTGTGACAGCAACACTTGCATGCTCTGGATCTCTTCCAGTAGCAAATGCATTAATGCTCTGATCAGGAATTACATATATCTTCGGTACAGGAACCTGTGCAGCAATAGCCAACCCTTCTACACTATTAATATAATGTGCATGCTCTCTCCTGTTTGCAGGCCTTGCCTTGCTTATCTCAAGAGCTGCCTTGTCTCCCCAGAAATAACTTGCCAATGCCATTAAAACAGAAATAATAAATGCAATAAGCATAAATGAATATATGATGAAGCTATTTCCCCCTCCATAAACCATTCCAAAGACATATCCTAATCCTATGAGTATCAATGCAAATAAAAACATAAGAAGATAAGACTTTAATTTATTCTTAGCTACTTCATCAAAAGCATTCATCCAACCACCTTAATAGATTATTCAAACTGTACTTTGACTGGTTGTGCCTCTTTTTCCTCTGTCTTGAAAAAGTCTCTCTGCTTAAAACTAAACATTCCTGCTATGACACTTCCTGGAAACATCTGAATGCCGTTATTATAGCTTAATACAGAATCATTGTAAGCCTGTCTTGAATATGCTATCTTGCTCTCTGTTCCCGATAATTCCTCCTGCAACATTCTAAAGTTCTCTGAAGCCTCTAGTTTAGGATAATTCTCTGCAACTGCAAACAAGCTCTTTAATGTTTCACTTAACATGTTGTTTGCTTTTGCCTTTTCAGGAATAGTCTTTGCTTCCATCAGAGCAGTTCTTGCCTTAGTTACTTCAGTAAAGACTTTCTTCTCATGCTTCGCATATCCTTTGACAGTCTCAACCAGATTAGGGATAAGGTCAAATCTTCTCTTCAATTGGACATCAATTTGGGCCCAAGCATTATCTATCCTGTTCCTTAGCACAACAAATCTATTGTACATCAGAATCAATATCAACAGTATAACAACAACCACAATTGTAATTATCCATTCTATCATAATCTCACCAATCATAGTAAAAGATGGTTGTTTATAAATTTTCTGAAACCGAAATGGCAAAAAATTTATAAATACATAGGGGTTTTTAAGTATATAAAAATTTACAAATTGGAGGGTGATATGAATGGCAAAAGGAACTAATATGCTTGCAAAAGTAGGCAGTTGGGCATTTATATTTGGAGTAGTAATCGCTTTGATAGTTGGAATCTTCAGTCCAACAGGCAATACTGTTGCAACAACAGTGTTAATTGTTCTTGGATTGATTGTGGGATTCCTAAATGTTACTGGAAGGGAAACAACACCATTCTTGCTAGCAGCAATATCATTAGTGCTAGTCGCAAGATTTGGCGGGGATGTGCTAGGTTTAGTTGCTAAAATAGGCCCATATCTGCAGGGTATGCTTATTGGATTAATGACATTTGTCATACCAGCAACAATCATAGTTGCATTAAAGGCAATCTATGCATTGGCACATAACGAGTAATTATTTTTTATTTTTTTTCTTTTAACTTTCTAGAAATTATAAAAATATTTTTATACTAGTATCTATGTTGTTCTTTCATGAGAGGTGCGATGCTATACTTATGCATAATTATCCTTCAATTATTTGTACTGCCCAATATATTGGCTGCTGAAGTCCATATTGATTTCTTAGGAGATACTCCTAATAATATAATGCTTAACTATGATATACGCTCTGGTAATAACAGCATAAAAGGCACAGTATTATCTGATAATATTACGTTCAATTTAGATAAAGAATTTTACGACATAGTGCTATCACATGATGATCTTTCAACCCCGGGCTATGATCTTTTTGGATCTATTTCTGCTAATATTAAAGATTCGACAAACCTGAAAATAATGATGCTTCCCGTTGGTTCACTGAAGATTAACGTTGTTGATAAAAGAAACAATAAATTAAAAAAAACAATAGTCAAGATTGATTGCAGTAAGAATTATGGTAATCAAGGTTATTACTATACTGATGAGTTTGGAAGCATTAATATTGATTATCTTCCTGTTGCTAACTGTAATGCTAAATCTGCTATTGAAGATTTCATATCTGAAGTTCAGGTAAACATTAGTGTTGGATCAAAATCTGAAATAACAATTAAGTTTAATGAGTATTCCTCTAAACCAAACTATATTATATTGATCGTAATAGCTGCTGCCGTATTTATAATACTAGTACATTTTATTATTATGGGTATTCGGAAACAGAAAAAACCAAGCATAAAAAAGGAGATTGTAAGCGCACTTGATAGCAAAGAACAAAAGATAGTAAATTTCTTGATTGATGAAATAGAAAAAAGCCCTAACGGATATGTAAATCAGAATAAAATTGTATATGGAACAGGTATTGCAAAGACTTCTTTAAGCAGGATTTTAGGGAGTCTAGAAAGGAAGGGCATCATAACAGTTGAGAAGATAGGCAAACTGAAAAAGATAAGTTTTACTGATTCTTTTAGCAAAAAATAGGATATTTTAGCGTTATTGTATAATATATCCGGAAATTCTACTTTAATTCAGAAATAAAGCTATTTGGCCTGACTTGGACCAATAAGGACCAGGTAATATTTATATATAAGTATATCTTAAAAGACTATATGTGTTTTAATCTTATTGAAAATCGTGGAGGCTCAAAATGAGAAAAATAATTCTAACAGTATTAATTGTTTTAACATTGTTTTTTACAATGCAATTTAGCATTGCGAAAACAGTACAAATAAATAGTAGTATAGAGATAGCAGATATTATAACAGATAAGAATGAATATTGTGCTCCAGATTATAATGTTATATTAAAAGCTAAAGTCGTAAAGATTAATGGCGGAGCATCTACGCCTGCTGATGGAACAAAGGTTTATGGATATTTCGTCAATCCTAATGGCGAAACCATCCAAGATGAAATGGTTTATGACACAAACAGTAAACTTTATACTTATTCATTAAATATATATAAGTATTATAATAGTGGCATTGTAATAGGAACATGGACAGCTTATGCATATGCACAAAATAATAACCTATATTATGCTAGTGATAGAATTAATTTCCAAGTTTCAAAGACCTGTTCTACACAAAATAGTCCGCCTGTGATAACAGGCATCGGAGGCCCAACATCATTAAACGTAAATGAAGTAGGCAAATGGATAATAAATGCCTATGATCCAGATGGCAACTACCTATATTATAGTGTAGATTGGGGAGATGCCCTGATTGTTCCAGAGAGAGCTACAGCAGCATCATCCCAAACATCAACATTAGAACATACTTACACTAATGCAGGAACATATACTATTATTTTTACAGTATCTGATAGTCAAGAAGCAAGTACACAAGCATCTATCACTGTGAAAGTGCTAGGTGTTGTAAATCCAACAACATATTGGACTGAATGGAAGGACAGAGATGACCCTTCAGGAACAGGAGACTGGGAACATAAACAGGATTTTCCGGATGTGTGTGATAAACCTATTGCAGTTGAATGTAAAACATTAAATGGTGTAGATTTCATGGATGCAGGACAGGATGTTATATGTAATACTGCCGAGGGATTTGTTTGCTATAATAATTTGAATGATAATAATTGTAAAGATTATAAAGTAAGATTCTTATGTGCTGTAAATGATGTTGCTCCAAAGACTCCTGCAGAAATCCCATGTAAAGATTATGATGGCGGAGTAAATGAAAATGTAAGATCAACAATAAAAGGATTAGCATCATGGGGACCAGGATTACAGGCAGAAGTAATGAAAGATCATTGCAGATTGCCAGAATACGCAAATGAATTCTTTTGCAATGATGCAGGATATGTAGATCAAAAAAGCATTTTTTGTAAGAATGGATGTAAAGATGGTATGTGCCAAAGTGCAACACCCCCGTCTGCCCAAGTCTGTGGCAATGAATTTAAGGAAGGATCAGAACAATGTGACAACAGAGACTTAGGATTTAAAACAACAATGCAGTTATTAATCGAAACTGATAATCCTAAAACCGTAAACTTCAATGGAAATAACTATTTAATATATTATTTAGGATATAACACAGATGATTCAACAATCCTTATTCGTATCAATAATCAAACTAAAACGTTAGGGCTTAAAGAAAATTACGTGATTGCCGGAGTAACTGTAAGTTTTACTGAATTCTATCCTAAAAAGACTATGATAACATTAAAAGCAAACCCTAGAACATGCACAGATGAAGGATATGGATCAGGAGAATTAAAGTGCACAAATCAATGTCAATACGATTATTCGAGCTGTCAAAATATAATCTCTGTTAATGATTCCTGGACTGCCTTTTTCAAGGTCGCCTTAGATGAAAATGCGTTAACTTCAGATATCTCGTTAGCTCTAGATATATTGAATAGATTAAATCCTCCTCCGATCGTTGTCGGAACAACAGTTTTATTTAAAGATTTGAACGGCTTTGACTTAGACCACAAAATAACGTTGGCAATATATAATGGAAAAGCAATAATTATTACCGGAAGCAATTCTCCACAAAACCAATTAATATTCTCAAAAACCGTCAGAAGAATACTTGATGATGAAGGTATACTTATTTTGAAAAGCATAAAAAGTAATGAAATAACACAACAAAACATAAGATACTTATTCAATGATGTTGTCTGTGGCAACAGAATATGTGAAGCGGGAGAGGCAGACGTATGTGCAGTATGCACTTCTGAAATATGTCCTTCGGTGCCATGCCAAGCAGGATCGTGTCCAAGAGATTGTGGGTCATCAACTGAAGTTCAAGCATTCCTTAATGAAAAAGTTAAATTAAATCCTGGGATGATTGCAAATTATGATAAAGAAAATATTGAAATCAGATATAATGGAATAACTTCATACACCTGTCCTGCATTGAGCAATGGTGAAGAAAGAAGTGATACTGCTGTAGAGTCTATTGTTGAACGTAACAAGAACTGTAAACCGACAGCATCATTCACTGTAGTATATACAGATGATGCGCCTGTTGACACAATGAAGGTTACTGCAAACACAGATGAATCAAGATATAAGGTAGGAGATACAATTTTAGTAAGTGCAAAGGTTCAGGACAAGTCTTATTCAACAGATCAAGCAATAAATGCAGTTGTTTATTTTGTTGCTCCTTCAGGAGAATTGACTAAATTCCAAATGGAACAGGCACTTCAAGTTGTTGATGCCGCGCCGGTATATAAATTCATTTATGAAGCAACAGAAATCGATCAAGATGCAGAAAAAGGATTATGGACAATATATGTAGTAGCATCAAAAGGCTCGACAAGAGTCTCGAGTGAAAAGATTTATTTCAAAATACTTGAGAATCGTGCTGTCATAGATGTTGTGGAAGATAGTGCAATAACAGCAAATGCAATAGCTGAATCACAAACAAAATTCAACATTAATTTAATGGATGGAGAGGCATATAAGCTAGGAAATTACATATTAACTCTAAATGATTTAGAGGGAGAAACTGCAGTAATTATTATGCAAAAATCCTCTAGAGAGTATGAGTATATATGCGCTCCCGGATGTAAAGAGGTCGAGGATGGATGTTTATGTCCTAAAATAAGGGTGATAAAGACACTAAAAGGATATGATATTGATACAGGATCAGGACAGATTGAAGCAAAAGAGATTAAGATAAATCCCGGTGCTGATAAGATAGTTGCAGTTCTAGAGAATGATGGAGAACAAGATGTTGGATTGAGTAATCTTGAAGAAGGCATTGATATTGTTACTTATAACAATAAGAAGGTAAAGATTACTACAAACAGGCAAAAACTAGAAACATACATAACTGATGATCTAGATTCTGCTAAAACAAGAATAACAATCAGAGGAAACTATAGGGGATTGATTGCTGAAACAAGTTCTGGAGATAAAGAAGTAAAAGTTCTTCCTTCAGAGGCTTCAAACACCGCACAAGAAGCAATGACAGCATCTTATACAGAAATGGAATTAAAAGATAGTGATGATGGATTAATCTATGAATTAGACGGAGCAAAGAGTGTGAAGATACTAGGATTTATTCCTGTTGAATCTAAAGTAAGCACAACAATCGATGCAGGATCAGGCGCAGTAATTGACATAAACAAGCCTTGGTATTCAGCAATAAGCACTGAATAAATCTTTTTATTATTTTTTTTAATTTATTTATATTGGGAAATGGAATTCTTGAAGTTCATGAATTAAAAACCCTATTGTCAAAAGAGAGGAGAACAGTTTTGTCAAGAACCACCGGTCAAATGCACAAAATCACAGATTTTGGCACGCTGAAAATGTCTTCATTTTCATCGGACCGGTGGCATGATTGCTAGCAATCATGCTTGTTCTTGATCACGATCAGAAATACCAGTCCATGTATATCAGAAGGATAAGCATGGCTTTTCCACTCATCATAGATGAGTGGTATTTCTGACGTATAAAAAAAAGAATTTTTCAAGAGGATCACTCCTCTTGGAAAAAAATTTACAAAGAAATTGTTGTGAATTTCTTTTTCCGAAAATTTGTTAATCAAATTCTCGTTATCTTCTCTTCTTCCTGCCGCCCCTGGCCATCTTTGCTCGGGAAACATTACCTTTCTTGTCAACAAAATATAGGTATCCTTTCTCTTTCTTAACACCTACTTTTGCAACTTTCTTTGATCCTTTCTTTGCTTTTCCGCCGCCTCTAGCCATTGTAGCTGCAGAGACATCTCCCTGTTTGTCTACAAAATATAGATATCCTTTTTGTTTCTTTACTCCGACTTTTGCTACTGTTTCCATTGTATTTCACCCCAACTATTAGATTTGCTATCATGCTGGTGGAGCTAGTTTATAAAGTTTGTTATTTTTTAGTCGGAGAATCGATTTTTGTCCTCGGAAGCTAATTCTTTTGCTCTAATGCTATACTATATATTATAGAGAGCATGCTGCCTATGACAAAGGCAACTGCAAATAATCCCCACACATTCTGTGCTACAGATATGAAGACAAGTATTGCGAATATGAGTATTGTTGCTAATGTCAGGACATATAATGTCCTCGAGAACCAGAAAACGCCAAGACCATTGCTTCCAGAGTCCACTCTTGTAGGGATATCTATTTTCGGTATAGGAAGCATTGAATAGAATGCAAGGAAAAGATTAACGACAATTATTGCAAACAATAAATCATCTCTTCCTATAGAAAAGAATATTGTCCCGAGGACTAGTACAGTTATCACATTCGCTATCGGTCCTGCTAATGAAACTCTAGCAACATCCTTCAAATTTGTACCATACCTAAATTTCCCTAATCTTAGCCGGGGAATATGCTCCATTGTCACTGCACCTATCAGTATGAATCCTATAACTCCTGAATAGCCATTAGTCAATAATGTTAATAGCATGCAGAACAATATTCCATTAAGCCAATATGAATAAGATGCCTTGTATCCTAGCTTGATTGCAACAAGTTTCTGTGCAGAAATATGAATGAATAAACATAATAGGACAACAATTGCTGCCTGGATAAAATTCGATATTCCTGACTGAAAATCAAATTTATCAACACCCCATTTCCTGAATGAAAGAACAAAGCCATAAGCTAATGACGTCCATAAATATTGATAGAATTCTTTACGTTCAAACTTGAAATTCTCTTTGACTGAATACCAATAACCATACATAGGAAAGATACTGGATAATGTTATTTAAATATGTTACTAAAAAAATTAGTTATTCATATTTAATCTAAATACTCCATGACAATATGTTCCTGCATACAATGTTCCCGATACTGGATCTATAGTCAGACTCTTCACAAATTTTTGTGTTAAACCATCATTCATAGGACGCCATGTTGCTCCGCCATCTCTAGTTACATATACCCCGACTCCTTTAGCAACGAGACCGTCATAAAAATCTTTTGAAGCCATATACACCGTATTAGGATCCTTAGGATCAACAACTATTGAAGTATAATCTACTAGGTTCCTTCCAGGAAATCCCTCCTCATCTGTTTCAAGTGTGAATACCTTTGTGAATAGGTCTCCTCCATTAGTAGATTTAAATACGCCGGCACTACCTCCTGCTTGCAAGATCCATATTGTTCCATCAGAACCTATAGACATTGATACAGGATTAGTGATTATCCCATCTGCTTTTTTGATCCAGCTGCCACTGTCACCGCCGTTGGTAGATTTGAATAAGCCAGTCCACATAATAGTTTCGTATAAAATATTTTCATTCTGGGGATCAGGTAATACAACTCCGGATAGTTGATGACCATTTTGATTATCAACCCTATTCCAAGTGGTTCCTTGATCAGTGCTCCTGTATAGTCCATCCCATTGCGTATATGCAAATATTGCACCATTCTTTAATGTCAGTATATTGTGGATTACCCGCTCAGACGGCAACCCCCTAACTTCATTCCATGTCTTGCCTCCATCTGTTGATTTAATAATGACGCCACTAGTTTCGCCATCATCATCCAGCTCATTATCACGCATGCCCAGATATATTATGTCAGGATTGTTTTTGTCAAACGCCATGTATGAACCAGAATAACAGCGATAAGGTGTTCCATCACTTCTAGTTTTAACAGTATATGTATCCTGAACATCTTTCAAATGTTTCCACGTATTACCATAATCAAGACTCTCCCATAAACCACTATCATAAACAACCATGTATAACTTACCAGGAATTGTAGGATGAATAGCGACGTGACTTACACATAAAAGCTCTGCACCAGTACCTTTCAAATATCCGTTACCCATATCTGTAGCCCAGGTTCTCTCCCAAGACTGACCATCATTAAAACTAACAAACATATCAGGAGCCTTGATAAGCTTGCCACCCAGTACATCAAAAGATGTAGAAACAAATTCTCCCTTACTGGGTCCTATAGATACCCATGATTGACCTCCATTAGTTGACTTGTATATATTATCCTTCATCCTTTCACTGAAGTATAGATTATTAGTGTTTAATGGATCAAAATGAATCTCTTCACCAATAACCTTGTCAGCAATTCCATTTGAGGATAACACCCATGTTAATCCTCCGTCACTTGACTTATATACATTAGGCCCGGTGTTAGAATACTCATTCATGTACTTTAATGCAAAAACCGTATTACTATTCTTCGGATCGACAGCAACAAACCATGCGCCATTATTCCAAACCTTTGTCCAGGAAACGCCTGCATTAATAGACTTATACAATGCTTTGCGAGTGCTCATAAAAACAACATTAACATTATTAGGATCAGAACTGAAAGCAAACACAACATTATCTGTCTTATCAGACTCTAGTATTCCGGCATTAGAAATGCCCCAAGTTTCACCAGAATCGGTAGACCTGTAAACATTAAGAAAAGAAGGATGAGACCAGACAGGATGATGACCACCACTACCAGCTAACATCAATTGCGGATTCTTAGGACTAATATGCACAGAAGCAATCCATCCCAACGGATTATCTACACCATCCCTAACCAAAGGACCAGTAATACTCTGCCATTTGTATTGCCAAGTTTCGCCTGCGTCCGTTGATTTATACACGCCACCCCTTGAGGCAACAATAACCGTGTTTTCAGAAACAGCTATGTCTTCTAAATGCATGTTATACAAACCAGTATTACGCGTATTCCACGTTCTGCCGCCATCATATGATTTCCAGAAACCACCATTAGCATCACCTGCCAAATAAACAATATTAGAATTGCTTGGATGAAACCTCACAGACCGAAACCATCCTCCGCCGCCAGGACCTATTTGCTCCCACTGTCCTGTTAAATTTGTACAACCACCGCAATCACTGAAACAAGAATTACAATCCTCCTCAACACCAGCATTGCATGTTCCATCACCACAATAAGGGTCGACAGGACATAAAGGATTTCCATCGCAATCATTATCATCACAATCCTTTAATCCATCATTATCATCATCAACCTGATTATCACAATCCTCAATACTCTGAGAACCAACTCTATCAGCACAATACTGAGCAAGAGAAGGATTGGAAGCTGATTGCAAACAAGCACCATCAACACAACCATTAGAACAATTAAAATAAACAAGATTAGAATTAACATACTCTCCGACAACACACGGATTAACACAAAAATCGGATACAGAAGCAGCAACACAACCAGAAACTATACTTGAACCTTTTGAATAAAAACCAACATCAGAATCGACAGAAAAAGAATTACAAACACCAGTAACACGACCAGAAATACCATCATCAAAAACATCAACAGAGAACAACATAAAAAAAACAGCAAACATAGCAACCAATCCTACCAATAATAAACCTGAAACTCTCATCAAAACAAACAACCAATAAACTAGAATAAAAAGTTATCGAAAAAATCTTAAATCAATATTTTTGAGAACGCATCTAATATTATCCTTGATCGCATATTTTCAGGATCATTAGCAAGCGTAAACGACGATGTTTCTAATTTATATTTTCTGCATAGAGTCATGTTCTGCATCATTCTGCCTAAAGATTTTTTAGATTTTATTAATTTTGGAAAATCAAATACTATATCTATATTATTTTCTTTTGCTAATTTTGCATGAACCTGATTTAATGATGTTCTCTTGAAATGGAATGAATCTTTTGATTCTGAATAATCAGCATTTATTATATAATCGACTTTGCTCTCAAAATATTTTCTCTCTGCATTAGCAAATATATAATCAAAATTCTTCACTTTATGTAGATCTGAAATGCTCTTCAATAAATATGCTTTCTTGATTTTTATTCTCTCACTCGTATAATCATATTTTGGATTATCTACAAGAAAAACAATTTCTTTGTAATTCAGAGCTAAAGCTATGTCAATGAACTTTTCTTCATTATTATTAGGCATAACAACATCAAACATGAATTTAGAATAGGTATTAGTTTTAAAAAGTTTTATATAATGATCAAACTATTCTGTATTTATGGAAGAGCGTGTTCAGAAGATAATTGCTAATTCAGGATATTGCAGCAGAAGGCATGCAGAGGAATTGATAGAGAAAGGAAAAGTCTATGTTAATGGAAAAAGAATAAAACTAGGAGATAAAGCAGATGTTGATTCAGATGAGATTTATGTAAATGATGTTAAGATCGAACCGTCAAAGAAGTTATATATAATGTTGAACAAGCCCAAACATTATGAAGTGAGCATGGCTGAAGGAGTTAAATCTGTTCTTCAATTGATTACTATTCCTGAAAGGGTTTTTCCTGTTGGAAGACTTGATAAAAATACTACAGGACTGCTCTTATTGACTAATGACGGCGATTTTGCTAATAAGATAACACATCCTAGATACGAGAAAGAAAAAACATATTATGTAAAATTAGATAAATATATCGAGCAGAAAGACATAAAGAAGATAGAAACAGGAGTCAATCTGATGGATGGATGGATCAAAGGAAAAATAAAAGTCTATCAGAAAGATCAAATAGAAATAACAATTCGTGAAGGAAAGAAATGGATCATCAAAAGATTATTCTTCAAACTAGGATATTATGTCAAGGAGCTTTCAAGAGTGAAGATCGGAAACCTCAGGATGGATGTCAAAGTCGGCAAATGGAGATTTTTGACTAAAAAAGAAGTCGAAGAATTGATGCGATAACTTTAAATAGGATAATGCTATTACAGAACTTAGGGGGTGTTAATGATGAAGGTATTATTATATGTGGTGGTGTTTTTTCTTATGATAACATCTGCACATGCAGCTTGCAGGCTTATTGTTGATGCACAGAATACTGATGCATTTATTGCAGAAATATCAGGATTAAATGAGCAGATAAATACTTGTCCGCCAGAGATTCCAGGATACCTAAAAATATTATATAAGAATGGGGACTTTCATGTGAAGATCGGAGATTCCAAGCAATTCATGTTAACAGTAAAGGACGGGATGCTAGCATCATTCTCTGAAGAAGTCTCAGAAAAACCTGCATTCACAGCATACATCAGCGAAGAAGACTTTGATTCTGTTCTGCAGAGTGATAATAGGATGAAAACTATAATGACATTATACAAAGAGAAAAAGATAAAGATTGTGGCTAACAATTTCTTCAAAAAGATCATGTTATTTGTTGCGAAACCATTTATCAACAGCGTTATAAAGAAGATGTAGATAAATAGTGATTATGCCAATAGGAGTAATATTATGATACTATATTAATTATAATTCTTCCACTTTTTTTATTTCATCTATTGCTTCTTTCAATGCTTCTTTCTCAGGAGCCCATGTTAGCTTATTCTGCACAGAATCCAGCATCGCCCACAAATAATTATCGTGCTTTTTTGTATTAGCATAATTCTTTACAGGGATATTCATGGATGCAGTCACTAAGTGGAATTGGAATACATGAGTATCCTGTCCATCCTGAAATGCCTGCGTTGAATTAAGTTTCTTTACAAACTTATGCTTTGATATTCCTACTTGATCTTTCATCAATCTTTCAACAGCAGCATCTTCTGATTCATCGTTTTGTATTAATGTCTTTGGAAACTCCCATCCCTTCCATCCTTCAACCCTTCTCAATATCAAGAAGAATAGATCTCCGTTATTATCATAAGCTATAATCTGAACACCGTGTCTTTCCATAATTATCACCAATAAAAGAAAAAATAGATGTTTTATATAGTTTATGGAAAACTATTTTAACTTAGACGTATTATAGGCTTTTATGACTAAGCATGCATTGATCATTGACCTTAAGGGAGCTTTGCTTAAGCCCAGGCCTTTTGATATTGCTCATAAGGAATGGTTTAGGATCATGGCTGAATTGATCAAGGATTATTCCATCAATGAGTTCTCTTTCCTGCCTGATTATTTTGTCCATGTTCAAGAGATCATGAAGAAGTATCTTGGTGATATTGATATCAAGTCGAGAAATGCTTTTGCAAGGAATATTTATGCAATGGCTGTTGTTGAATCGATAAAGAAGTGGGATGTTGTTGATGATTTTGCTGAATTCCTCAGAAGCATAAAGAAGAAATATGTTATTGTCTTGATTACGACTGCACCAACAGCGGCTGTCAACGGAATACTAGAAAAAACCAATTGCAAGGATTTGTTTGACTTAATCATTGCAGGCCCTATGGAAGATATGCCAAGCAAAAAGGAATTGATTGAATTATTTATAAAAAAACATGCTAAACCATTATTCTACATAGGCCACGGAGATAAAGATATTGTAACATGCAAAGAGCTAGGCATTAAGACTATTTCTGTCAATTGGGTTGAGCAAGGAGAATTCAAAGGAAACTTTGAAGCAAATAAGGTAGAGGATCTGAAGAATATTCTTGAAAGGTTTGTGATAGAGTGAGGATTCTTATAACAATAATATAGCAACTTAACAACATGTCCTATAAGGCTATTTACCTGATATTACTCTAGAGTAGTTACGAAATAGAAAACTTTATAAATAACACAGTATATCTTCAATCATGAATACAAATTCAAATACAGATCTTCCTTTGGCACAACCAATAGCTAGATTGGATGACGTGTTTATCAATCCAATTACCCAGTCAGGCATGATTAAATATTTTCCCACAAATCCTGAGCAACTTGAGCCATTGAATCAAATGAATGTGGGATTAAATGGAATTATTACTCAACACATAACCGAGTTTCGCGACCGATATAAGAATGATAGGTATAATAAGCTCTTAGGCCCGCCTATCTCTTGGGGCATCACACGAAAGGAGTTATGGGCTGCTCTTAAGTCTGACAAAAAATATAGAGATTTGGCTTTGGAAATAGTTACTTATTTACATCCAGACGTATATAAAAGTGTTGATAATCAACCTGCCCTATCAGCAGATGAGATAATCCAGAAAATTTCTTTTCCAGAATGGGCGGCTATTATGCCTGCTGCCAGAAATGTCACTTACAATCCTTCAGCAGGAGAGGTTAGCTTGGATATGATGTATAGTCATGTTTTTATTAAGCAATTAAAAAGACAAAATATCTCAAACGGGCTTACATATGATCCTATTGGGCAGACAAACATATTATTTGTCGATGACGCTGTTATTTTGGGTTTTAGAGGAGGGAACTACCTTGCTAAGACTGAACACGGTGTGTGTTCAGGCACTGTAGAGTGGCGACCGGGCTGTGTAGATCCAGTATATGAAACAGTATTTAACGAAGCTAAAGAGGAATTGGCTTTAGAAAAAACTCAGTTTAAGAATCAGGAAGCCGCAATAGTAGGCATAGGAAGAGATCTTCTGCTTGGCGGAACTGTAACTTTCCTAACAGCATTTGAGTTAGATATGAGTTTAGATCAATTTTATACCCATTGGCTGAAGGCTAATGCCTCAGATCAAGCAGAACACGATTTCATCCATGCAATTCCTATGGGCAAGCATATGGATTTACATGCATACCGCACTAACAATCAGTATGATGCTTTGGTTATGCGTTTTGCGCATAATGCCATTTCAGCAGAAGATATTGACCCGAAAGATAGGACGCGCGTTAAGTTTACAGGACATAATTCAATCTTACCAACATCATTACCTGCTTTGGTGTCCAGCCTCATATATAAATTTGATTTGGGTACAGATTATGCAAGACATGCTGTGGATGACTGCATGTTTGGTAAAATGACAATCAGCGATAGGCTCAAAAATTGTTATAAGTAACTTTTTCTTGACTTTTTCAATATAAGGACATGCCTTTTGTGATAGAATAAAAAAAATAAAAAAATCTTATTTCGCTGCTGCAGCTATTGATGAATACCCTACTGCATTTGCTGCTGCTGTGACATCGCTGTCTGGAACATCTCTGCTGCCGTCAATAGACACTATGACGCGATCCTTCACAAACACATTATATCTATAATTGTTGCCCGGTTTGCTATATTCGTGCCAAGCAGGATAGCCGCTTACTGTCGTCTTCTTTAGATATCCATCTGTGCCGTCTATTTCATAGAAGCCGGCCCATGCCAGAGAAAGATACTGGATATAACAAGTGTCTGTAGCTGTTACCCCTATGCTTTTATCGTCCTTGACAAGATTCACTCTTCCTGTGCTGTACTTCCAAACCTGTGTTTGATCCTGTGGATTAGCAAAAGTAAGCATATTTCCTTCAGGCTCATCCCCAATATAGCCATTCACTTCTGTTGGCAAAGCGTCGATAAGCACTTGATAACCTATGGCTTCATCACACTGTTTCAGTTCTGTATTTGTTTGTGGATTTCCGGTATTTGTCGGCGTCGGATTATTATCTCCAGACGTAGTATTCGGTGTAGGTGCTTTCGCACACCCACTAACAAGAACCACAACCAATGCTATTGCAAATATCGCATATAAAATTTTCATAATAACACCCCCAATAATAGGCTTGTTAGTATAGCCCAATATATAAATCTTTTTATGAAGAAGAAAAATTGTTCAAGTACGTAATTAGTTCACACTTTTAATTTTTTGATGTTTTTCTTCTTTTCGGTGATACTTTATGGAAAAATTGACCGAAAAGAAGCGTAAGTGGGTTATTCAACAATTTCGTTCTGGA
>Ga0209211_10000710_pt1 | contig 66641 bp, 65 predicted proteins | sample RifGroA2_FD_183992 | JGI IMG/M metagenome (GOLD analysis project Ga0209211, IMG submission 183992) | Groundwater microbial communities from Rifle, Colorado, USA - Groundwater A2 (SPAdes) (version 2) | ecosystem: Environmental > Aquatic > Deep subsurface > Groundwater | place: Rifle, Colorado... | reverse complement strand
TGCTGCAATTGAAATGGCTAAGCGAGCTAATTACACTGCAGTGATTTCTCATCGCTCCGGTGAAACAGAAGACAGCACTATTGCTGATATTGCTGTTGGTACGAATGCTGGCCAGATTAAGACAGGTTCACTGTCTCGCTCTGATCGTATTGCCAAATACAACCAACTGTTGCGTATCGAAGAAGATTTGGGTGATGTAGCTACTTATCCAGGTAAGTCTGTTTTCTATAATTTACGAGGCTAAACATGCTACAAGCTAATGTGATGAGGAATAAAAGGGTATCTCGTTCATTTCCTATAGTGGATTTACTTTACAAGTCTTATGAGTTGGATTCAGAGGCCATTACACGTTACTGGTCTCAGCAGCTTTTAAATGCCAATGAAATTTTGCAACTGCATCAAGGGCTTATTCAGGATTCTTTTGAGAGGCTCTCATACATAGCCAGCAAACATCAATTAGATGCTTACTATAAGGATTTAGTAGCTCTTCTAAGTAAAAACTTATTTGTACCCATTCAAAAAAGAAGTGTGGACCCAGTTAATAGCCAAAGAGTCCTCTCCCAATTTGTTTTGATCGCTCATGAATGTTTTCTAGATACCGCCTTAAATTTCTTTATGGCATCCTCTGAGACAGTCTTAAAGCCAATCTATGATGAGTATCATGAGAGGGTGCAGAATTTACTTAATTCATCTGAAATTCCCAATTAGACAGTATCTAAATCGTATCTAATGAGTGAAATTGAGCATTATTTTTCTATACACAATCGATCATGGGATTGCTTGGGAGAGCTAACTACTGAAGAAAAACGAGTGCGCATCGACTTAGCTACATGTTATAGACTTGCTGCCAAAATGAATTGGGATGATGGTATCTATACCCATATCTCTGCAGCCATTCCCAACCAACCTGATGTCTATTTAATTAACCAATTTGGGCTAAGGTTTGACGAAGTGACCCCCTTAAATCTTGTCAAAGTAAATATATTGGGAATTGTATTGGTGGGGGCTGGGCCAGCTAATGTTTCTGGGTTTGCAATCCATGGTGCCGTGCATGCTGCCAGAAAAGATGCGATGTGTGTTTTTCATTTACATAACGAATCTAGTATTGCTGTCTCGGCCCAGGCAAAAGGGCTACTCCCTTTATCTCAGCATGCGATGCGCTTTTATCAAGATCTTGCCTATCACCCATATCAAGGATTGGCTTTATCAGCAGATGAGCAAAATGAACTTATCGGTAATTTAGGTGCAAAAAAGGCCTTACTATTAAAAAATCACGGAAGTCTTGTTTGCGGAACATCGGTCCAGCAGGCATTTTATCTGATGCATACCTTAGATAAGGCTTGCTCCATTCAGCTAAAGGTGCGTGATCCGATGAATGATGCCATCTACCCTGATGAGCATATTTGCAACAAAACATACCAACAGCTTTGCCTGGACGGGGATGCGGAAGGTCAAATTGAGTGGCCAGCCTTTGAGCGCTGGCTATTGAATTCTTAGTAATTAACTCACAGGAGATCTTATGCCAATAATTCAGATACAACTTTTTGAGGGTCGGAGCGCTGACGTTAAGCGAGAGTATGCAATTGCAATCACAAAGGCCGCAGTAAAGATTATGGGATGCTCGGCAGATTCGGTCGACGTTATCTATCAGGATGTAAAAAAGTCTGATTGGGCTACTGCTGGTAAGTTGTGGAATGAACAATCATAAATCCGAGCCTTCTCTTTGGTAGGTATTCAAATTCCCCCGCTTTCAATAATTTGCCTACCTGTCGGGCTTTTATCATATTCACTAATTGCCACTTTATATCCTTAGTAACTATTGAGTAGGCAATGCACGCCACAGTCCCTTCAGGGTCGATTTGAGTCGGTCAGCTTGACTTAATTGCTTTTGAAAACGAAAGATATCCTAGATATATGACAGAGAAGCTTCCAGAGTCGTTCATTAGTTACACCGTGCCCATCTACTGGGGTAATCTTCATATCGACAAAGAATTCAACGCTGGCGCTTTCATCAGCGCCCACGAATTCCGTAACTTGGATCAGGTGGTTGAGTTTGTAATCGAATTGGACCGCAATGATCTACTTTATCGGAAATATCTCGGGTCATCTGCATACATTGACGGTAAGGTGAACGAATTTGAAGATAGGAATCGTATTTTGGATCGATTCGAACAGATTTTCGAATCGCCGCCGGTAATACCACGTGCGCAAACAGTAGTGGGGCGTATCGCAAGTCTACTGTGCGAACCACGGCGGTATCGGCGTCAGTTAAAAAATGCAATTCAAGCAGCAAATTTGTTTGGAAGATCGAATGACTAGGCAGCCCCACACTTTTAGGATAAATCTAAGATGGCCACATTAACAGTTCCCATTAAGGTTGGATTTTGTGTCAAGCAATATCAGTCACGCCAATATGTTAGCAAGAACTTTTCTATCCAAGTACATAACGGAAGAGGGTCTGTTATTGTCTTATGACCCAAGTGTAGTTTCAATTGATGCACGCAGAGATAATAAACCTTCTGGATCTAATGTTACCCTTATTTATAACACCCCCTAATAAACTTAATATCAGGCTGGAAAGCGTCTGCTAAAGTGGTAGCGATTCATAAATACGTATCACGTGTCTATTGATTATGAATATCTTAATATTGGATGATGGTAAAGCAGGACATAGAAAGCAGGCAATGGCTCTATTTGCCCTCATCAATCGTATTTTGGCTAAAAAAGGTATTGACCAAAAAAATATAGATTGCAAAATTATTCCAACAAAATTTGATAATTTATTACAAAAAATTGTTTACAAAATAATTTTTGGATACCTAATTAAATCAGATTACTTATTATATTTAGTTGCCGAGATTCTGACTCCACCAATAATTTTAGAAATATCAAAATTCTCCCCCGATTTAATAATTAGTTGTGGATATTCTTCATCTTGCATGAGTGCAATATTAAGCAATAAGAACGCTTTGAAAATTGCCATACTTTATCCAGGCGCCAATTATGCAGATAAATTTAGTTTAGTCATTACTCCTCAGCATGACTTGGTCAAGATTGAAGATATTTCTAACATTGTGACAACAAAATTTGCACTAACTGAGGATCTTATTCATTGTGATAGAGGCGCTAAAAAATTAAAATTGGGGTTATTAGTTGGTGGTAATAGCAATACGCACAGTTATACAAAAAAATTCTCAAGGAATATTTGTGAGGGGCTAATCAGTTTTGTAAAGACAAATGATTTAGAGGTTATGTGGACCCCATCCCGAAGAACTCCGCCATATTTTTTGAGTATTTTTGACGATGCTTTAATGAAGAGTGATGGAGTAAGACATTTATTTAAATGTCTTACATCACCGAATGCGTCAGAAGATATCTTAAGGGAGTGCGATTGGGTGCTGGTATCTGCCGATAGTATTTCAATGATCTCTGAAGCCCTTGCAGCGGGGTGTAAGGTTACAGTGTTTAGACCTCCTAGGCGACTAGGTTTTTCGAAAAAAAATCGAGCGTTTATTAATTCTCTAGAAGCGTTAGGGTATATCAGGGTGTGTGAGATTGATGAGATTTCTAGGCAGCAATATCCTATGACACAAGAAAATAGTTATAAACTTTTTTGTGAGGACAGGAATAGCATCGAAAAAAGTATAAGTCAATTACTTCATAGGTTTTGAAGAAATAAATTGTTGAATTTAAAAATGAAGAAAAATTATAAGATCTATGACTGCTTTTTGTTCTACAACGAACTTGATATGCTGGAGCTCAAGTTAACTGAGATGTATGACGTGGTGGATAAGTTCGTGCTACTGGAGTCATGTGAAACTTTTCAGGGCTCTCCCAAAAAATATTTTTACGAAGAAAACAAGCATAGGTATGCTCGTTTTTCTGAAAAAATAATTCATATTAAGCTTGGTCCGCAGAAAAGTTTTAAAAGATACTTTTTTAAGAAATGTGGTAAGAATTGGTCGCGAGAATACTATCAAAGGGATCAGCTAAAGCTAGGCCTGGTAGATGCCCGTCCCAATGATCTTGTGATTATCTCCGATGTCGATGAGATTATTTCTGGAAAAAATTTTCCTAAAATCATCAGCTCTTTCATCAGGGGTGATATTGCCATATTTGAAATGCCATTGTTTCAATTTTCAGTAAATTATGAGTGGATATTTTCTGATAGAAGACTTCCCCAATTTCGATGCCTGGGCCCTAGAATGGTTGAATATAAGGATTTTAAAGGTGCTCAGATGTTAAGGAAAGTTAAGCGAATTTATCCAAATTGGGCAAAGCAATTTTTATTGCTGAGATTATTTTTTAGGATTCTTGGACGCATTAAATATGGGGTTTTTAATCATTTGCAGTATTTTGAGGATGCTGGATGGCACTTTACCTCAATGGGCGATTGGAAATTCTTTAGAAATAAGGTTGAATCATTTGCTCATGAGGACTGGAAAATAGGTGGGCAGTATCTCGATGAAAGTGTTTTTGAGTATTTCACTACAGCCCCCGAAACAACTCGACCATACCCCATTGAAAAACTTCCAAAATTTATACAAGAAAATCGAAATTTATTCCTATTTAGATAGGGGATTGTTGAGAATTTTATATGTTTTTTAAATTGGACCCTTTTAATATGTACTGCCCGATCATTCGCTCTTTAGCGGATCCAGGGGCTAATGAAGTTGCGATTACTATTGATGATGGCCCTAATTCTTGTACCACCTTGGCCTTGCTGGATTTATTAGATGAGCACAAAGGAAAAGCAACCTTTTTCCTATCTGGGTTCAGAGCCATCAAAAATCCAGAATTAGTGGAAGAAATTGTTTTACGGGGTCATGCAATTTATTCGCATGGTTGGGATCATAAGCGTCTTGATAAATTGCCTTATGGTGAATTAAGTCGATCAATGAATCTATGTGAACTTCTTTTGAGGAAATACAGACCAACCCCTTCAATCTATTTGGCAAGAATTCCATTCAATAGTGGGTATAGAAAATTTGCAGTTCACCGTGAACTAAAAAATTGGATTCCACGCTGTCAAATTGCGCATTGGAGTTTGCAAACTCGGGATCATGCATTTTCCGATCGCTTTGGAAATGATGCAAATCCAATTGTTAGAATTCGTGATGAGATTCTCAGGTTATTGCAAATGCAATTAAAGCCTGGGGCTGTGATTTTAATGCATGATCTTCCTATAAAAGATGATCTTATTAATGATTTGGATATTCAATTTACTATATCTACTATGAAATTTTTACTTGAAGAGCTTACTTCTCAAGGCTTCCGGTCTGTTGTTTTGCGTCCAAAAGTTTAGGCGCTACAGGATGAGTAATTTGAAGAATATAGAGTAGGGCTACTTAATCAATTTTCTAATTTTGTGGCAAGAATGATGTCTCCTTGTCGATCAATAATCTTTAAGGAAGGCAGTTCAGGCAGCCGGTCTTCTCGAAGCACTATAAATATGGGTTGACTTCCTTGTAGGCGACTGCTGAGTTCGAGAGACGTCAAAAATAATTCTGGTCTTGGTGCAATACTTAAGCCATTTTCCAATTCACCGACAATGTCTATGAATATAGCTGGTCGATTTAAATAAAAATTAGTATCTAGGATGTAGGTTTTGTAGATGGCGATCGGATGGTTTTGAATGATCGATTTATTGGATAAGATTAAGTGCTTAATAGATTTCGGCTGAATAAGATATGTCCCGTAATTTAGAGAGAATAAAAATGGGAGATAGGCAATAACAATGCGAATATTGTTTCGCCGGGGACTAATCAATTGCCACAGAAAACCCGTTGCAGCTATTAATGCGGCTCCTGATAAGACCCACCTGAAATACCCTAATGTACCAATGTATTGTGCAGAAAAAGGGATGTGGCTTGATAAGGGCCCAGTTAGAAATGCTAGGCTTAGCATGGTGAAAAATGAAATTCCTAGGCCGATTGAATTAATTACCCTATTTTCCGGGCTGGCTTGAATTTTCCCAATCAATATACTTAAGGGCGCTATTAATGGTAAAAAATAGCCAGGAAGTTGAGAGTGAGAGAATGAAAAAAATAGAAATATACTTGCGCTCCATAAAATAAAAAAATTATCAATTTCTGAAAAATTATTCTTGCAACGCCAATTTTTTATTGCATTTTGCACCACCCCATAAAGATATCCTGTCCATGGCAGCATTCCAATGCTTAAGACTATCAGGGGAAACCATGGGGATTGATTGCGATGGTGAATGTTAGTAGTAAAGCGTCGAAAATGCTCGTTGATAAAATAGAACTCAAAAAAGTTTTCATGACGTATTGCAACAAAATAATGCCAAGGAATTGTTATGCTGAAAAATAACATTAAACCTAGACCGCTTATGCAGGCTCGCAACACATCAAGGCGGTGAGTGATGATGCACCACGTCAGGATTACTAAGGAGGGTAAAATTACACCAATGAGACCTTTTGCGAGTACGGCAAGTGCGCAAAATAAATACACCAATATAAAGTAAGTTTTTCTTGATTTTTCACTGGATGTTGCTCCGATCAAGAAGCACATTAGTGATGCTGTAATGAGGCATGAGACAAGTAGATCAATATTAAAAACTTGACCAAAGACGGTGATAAATAGGGTGGTTGCTGCAATCAGACCAGCATTCAATCCCGCAACCCTGCCATAAAATCTTGTTGCCACAAAGGCGCTCAAGGCCGCAATGCTAAGCCCCGATAAAAAGGGCCATATACGTAACCCACCCTCATTTGGCCCAATTAGCCAGATTGATATTGCCCCCAGCCAGTAAAGAAGCGGTGGCTTCTCTAGGTAGGGGACGCCATTCAAGTGAGGAATGATGAAATCATTGCTATTAATCATCTCCAGTGCGATAGCGCCATAACGTGTTTCATCGGGGTTTTGCAGGCCCCGGCCCCAAAGCCATGGAAGAAGGCTAAGTGATAGCAGTAGAGCGGTAGTTAAGCAGGGGCGCTTTTTTACCCAAGAATAGAGTTTGGTAATCATCTATATATTTTCGGGTACCCTAGTTTGTAGTAAATGAATAATTGGGGGAAAAAATTAAGAGTGGGTCTAGCGCTGCAATATGTGGGTAATATTTGCTCATTTAGACAATCTTTAAAGATGCTATTGATGAAGCAACGTAAAAATATAGATGTTATATCCTATCCAACATGAAAATAATTGGATGTTGGAAATATGAATCTATGCGAACTATAACCTCACGTTGGGTATTGGCTCTTGCTACGGCATTTATCATGACGGCATTGATTCTGCTGCCAGAAATCATTTTTTCCCCCAGCGCACTAGCCCGAGATATCCAAAATAAAGAGTATTTTATTTTATTTGGAGTTTGCATATTAATCTGTACTTGTGGCCGCCCTCGTTTTGCTGCAAGTATAGTGTCGATTCTTGGTTTTATGGTTCTTACGGAAATTGGTCATTATATGTATTTTGGGCGCATGCTAAGTCCAATCGCTGTAAGACTAATGTTTCAGGAGTGGGCGGAGATTATTAATACTGGTTTGTCGCTATCGCCATATATTTTTGGATCTTTTTTAGTAATAGTATTGTGCTATGGCGTCATCATAGCAATGGTGTTCAAGTTGCAAGGATATTTGCCCTCACTGCCAAAAATTGGGGTGCCAGCTTTAATCTTGCTCATGATATTACCTGCAGTATTGGTATCGTTGCGCTCTGATAAATTATTTTTTGCTGATAGATCTCACTATCCCATCCCGATTAGGGCGATATTCGCATATTCTATTGGTTTGGAATCTTGGTTTTTAGCGGGGAAATGTGATGCGGTAATTCATCAGATTCCAAGTTTGAAAATGAAGCAACCGCCAGCACGAGATGTGATTATTTTAATGGGTGAAAGTCTGTCTGCCTCGCACATGTCTGTGCTTGGTTATGAAAGAAAGACAACCCCATGGCTCGATGGGCAGCATAGTAATTCATTGGTTGGCTTTAAGGCGGTTTCAGCTATCTCGGCTGGGGTATCTACTCGTGGAGCTTTGCCATTATTTTTTAATGTTGTTAATAACCCAGTTGATAGGATTGCCATAGCTAAAGGAGCGACAAATTTATTTCGTCTTGCTCAGGCCAATGGGTTTGATGCCACTTTTATTACTTCTCAGAACGAGAATGTGATGCAAGGCGTTGACCTCAGTGGAGTAAGGGTGATAGATGTTCAGAAATGGAAAAAAATATGGGAGAAGAAGGGGGACTTAGGTTTGATTGATATGTTGGATAGGGTTCCAGCTTCGTCTCATCGTTTTATCGTCATTCAATTTAGAGCCCCTCATTCGCCTTATAGTGCATATATCAAAAATAGACCGGATTTGCATCGATTTACATCAAGCGATAACAATAGCAGAGGTGCTGAAGTTGATAGCTACGATAGCGCAGTGCTCTTAGTAGATGAGGTTGTCCAGGGTATTGTGGAGCACCTGAAGGTTAGAGAGAATTCCTCCTATCTCATCATGACTAGCGACCATGCAGAGTTATTGGGTGATAAAGGCCGGTGGGGGCATTCACTTTTGGATATTGATGTAGCCCATGTCCCTCTGATTCTGATTGCCCCTAAGAGTGATCGACACTTTTGGAAATGGGCTAACGCTAATTCCATTTATTCCCACTACCAAATAGCCCGTGAGGTGGCTTTCCTATTGGGTGTAACAATGGCGGAGCAGGCTGGCGATAAAAATCTGTTTTTAAACGGAGCATCGCCTTTTGGTGCCGATGGTTATTTGAAGTGGAGGGAGCTGAATGGTCAGGCAGTTGAGGTGGGGCGCGCTGTGAGTGAATGTAGTGAAATGCAGCATGTCAATTTAAAATCTATCTATTAAATAAGCTAATTTTAGAAAAACGCATGATTAGAGTTTTGTATGTTGTCCCAACCTTAAATGCTGGTGGTGTTGAATACGTTATTCATGCTTCTGCGCTAAGATTGAAAAATAAAGGCATTGAGGTAGTTGTGGCTTGTTCCTCGGGTAAGATGTGCCAGAGTCTTCGTGATGCGCAAATTAAAGTTATTAATATTGCCATTCATAGAAAGAATGTTTATCACATCCTTTTGAATGCATTTAAATTAATGCGCATCATACAAAAATACAAAATCAATGTCGTGCATGCTCACTCTAGAGCACCAGCATGGTCCAGTTATATTGCCTGTAAAACTACTTCAACCCCTTTTGTAACAACATTTCATAGCTTTTATGGGCATTTTCTTCTAAAAAAAATGTACAGCAAAGTAATGACTTATGGTGACATCGTTATTGTTCCATCGCGGGCTTTGTTAAGGCACGCGATTGATGTATATGGAGTTAATCCCGAAAAGATGAGATATGTGCCCAACTGGGTTGAAAACTCAGACGGTAATACTAGTAAGGCACTAGACGATTTCAAAAAAAATCTTCAAATTAGGGATGGTACGAAGGTGGCATCTGTTATTGCAAGAATAACTCGATGGAAGAGTCTCAATCTGATTTTGCAATCTTGGACCCATTTTCGCCAAGAGAATTGCGTTCTGATCATCGTGGGAAATATAGTTAGTAAAAGATATTTCAAGGAGATCGTGGAACTTTGCTTGAAGAGCGGTATGAATAATTCAGTAAAATTTATCAGCGGATCTAGAGAGAGCATTGAGAATGTTTTAGCGATAAGTGATCTATTAATTTCTTCATCTAGCTCGAAGCCTGAAGGATTTGGTTTAACTATGCTTGAAGCCGCATCTCGTGGAGTTCCGGTAGTTGCGACCAGTCATGGCGGTGCATTGGATATAGTTGTGGATGGGGTAACGGGATATTTATTCCCTCCCAATGATGTTAGCTCTTTGACTCAATGTATTGCTACAATATTTTCAATGTCAAAAGATGAAAAGGAGAATATGTCAATTTCTGCAATTCGTCATGCAAAAAACTTTAACCCAAGCCAATCCATTGAGAAGCTTCTTTCTGTCTATATGGGATTAATAAAGCACTAATTCATATGTCCAATGCATTTGATGAGATAGTTCTATCTAGACTACGCTGATTTCTTGATCCATAAGATAAAGTTTGGTATAAAGCCCATTATTTTTAAGTAGCTGTTTATGGGAGCCAAACTCAACAATTGCACCTTGATCCATTACCACGATTAAATCGGCATCAATAATGGTGCTAAGGCGATGTGCGATGACAACTCGTGTCGGCTTATTTGGTAAATGAATGATTGCCTGCTTGACGTCTTGTTCAGAAATATTATCCAGTGAAGAGGTTGCCTCATCCAACAGAAGAATCCGGCTGCCTTTAAGGAGCGATCTTGCAATGGAGAGCCGTTGACGTTCACCGCCCGATAATTTAATGCCTCGGGCTCCAATTAAGGTGTCGTAGCCCAGTGGAAGCGAGCTGATAAATTCATGAATAGCAGCAGCTTTTGCTGCATTTTCAATTTCCGCGCGAGTAGCTTTGGGGTAGCTATAGGCGATATTATTGGCCACGCTATCATCAAAAAGAAGCGTTTCTTGGGTAACCATGGCAATGCTATTTCGTAAGGATTTTTGTGTAACGTTTTTGATATCTGTGCCATCGATTAATATCTTCCCGCCAACGGGATCAAAAAATCTTGGAATAAGATTGATTAAACTACTTTTCCCGGCGCCAGATGGACCCACTATCGCTACTGTGCTACCTGCTGGTATTTTTAGATTGATCTTGCGAAGGCATGGTTTATCTTCCGAGTAATGAAAATCAACGTTTTCGAAAACGACTTCACCATTTCCAACTAAGAGCTCATTCGCATCTGGAGCATCTTTTACTTCGGAGTCTAAGTCTAGAATTTCTTTGATGCGTTCGGCTGCAGTAATGCCCTCTTGTATAGAATTTCCAAAATCATCTAAACGTTTTAATGGGCGGTAAGCAGAAATGAGGGCAACTAAGATGGTGGTTAAAGCAGGTAGCGTCATTACGCCTAGATTCGCTCGCCAAGATCCTACTAACATTACAAGAATGATACAGGTGCCAGTTATCACTTCATTAAGTGGGAGTGAGAGAGATCGGGCTCGTAAAGTATCTAAATGTAATTTGGATAAATCTTCAAATGATTGGTGCATTCGATCTGTTTCTCGTTCTTCAGCGCTAAAAATTTTCACTAGACGAACATTGAATAGAGTTTCTGAGATTCGAGATATCAGTTGTGATCTGCTTTCTAGTAATTGACGCATTAATTTTTTTCGACGAACTGAGAGTTGCCCCTTTCCAATTGCAAGCAAGGGAACTGCAATCATCGCTACTAATGCTAATTGCCAATCTTGATAAATAACAATCCCGATAAGAAAGACGAAGGAGAGAGTATCTTGTAAAGAGCCAACAAATATTCTGCCAGTAATATCCCTTACTAATGCGGTTTCCTCCATGCAGATTGCTGATAATTGCCCAACATGGTTTCGCATTAAATAACTTACGTCTAACTTTAATATATGGTTAAATAGATCCCGCCTTAGTTCTGCGACTATATTCAGTCCTGTTTTTTCTAATATGATTGTTTGAACATATTGGCTAATTCCTGCCACTATTGAAGCGAGCATTATGATTATTGCTATCAACATGATTGGCATAGTTGGGTGATTGCCGAATGATGCCTGCAAAGCCGGCTTGATCATCATGATTACTGTGCTTGACGCCATCACGGCAACAATAATGGAGGCCCAAATGATTGCAAAATTTTTGCGATGGGGCCAAATATAGGAACGTATTAGCCATAGAAATGTTTGGCTTTCGACTGTGCTAAAGCCAAATTTGCGAAGTATAAAGTTCATTTGTTCAGGGTCAGCATAATATTGGATAGAAGTGTTCTCAAATCTTCCGAAACCATCGACCAATTTCGAGGTATGTAAGCCCTTTTGATTTTAAGTTCTAAGCTTAACCTCAGTTCATTGTTTTTCACTAAATTGATTATTGTTTCCTTCCAATTTTGATGGTCTAGTGGATCAAGCATTATGGTAAACCCTTCCCCAGCCTCGGGCAGGGAGGAGGTATTGGCGGTGATGCAGATCTTTCCGTAGCCTAGACTTTCAGTTACTGGTAGACCCCATCCTTCATATCTAGATGGATATACAGAGAATAGACAGTTGCCATAAAGCCAAGATAATTCATTGTCAGTCGGAGACTCAATGTGTATAACGCTTTTTTGAAGTCTAGGGTCTAACTTTATACGTTCAATGATTTTATCTGCACCATTACCTTTAGACCCGGCAATAACTAATCCAATTTCACCCATTTTTGAGTTATTGGAGAATTCAGACCATATATTTAGTAAAAGAGCGTGATTTTTTCTATCCGTAATACTTCCTACGCACAACACAAATCTTTTACAAGGTAGCTGATACTGGCTGGGCCGTTCGGTTTGATGAATGGTATCGCAGCCTAGGGGAATTATTGTTAATTTTGGGGGTAATATTTTTGTTTGGTGGCAAAACTCTAAAAAATCATTTTTGGTATTTTCTGAGTTGCAAATTACGGTATCAGCAGCTGTTGCGACTAAAATACCAGATCTAAATCTTTCGACATATTCGTTTGATTTTACCCAGTGTGGAAATTTAACTGGAATCAAGTCATGGCAAAAAGAAACATGATGAAAATTATTTTTTTTACGCACACTTTTAAAGTAGGGCCATCTACCTAAATGTCGTATGGCATCGCATTCCAGATAGATATCGGCATCTTCTAGTCGGATAAAAGGACCAATGGATAGAAGCTTTTGTTTTATTCTCTGAAATTCAATATTTTTAGAATGTACATTAATTTCTGAAGAAGAAAATCTGTTTAAAAAATGCTCTACCCTACTTTTTGAAATTTTCATAAAACCAAATGTGTTTCGACAGACATAGGCCACATCCCACTCATTTGGTGCTTGTAGCAGTGCTCTTATGAAGGCCCTTTCAACTCTGTCTATCCCATTGGGCGTGGTTGAAATGGATCGCACAGTATTGGTGACATCTAAAAATATTCTTGCCATATTAATTGGAATCCCCTTGGTGGATGGGATAATCGACAGTTAAATAAATTATCTTTGTTGAGATGGCTTATATTATGATGAGTAGTCAGGGTATTTCCGTAGTTATTCCAGTTTTTAATCGTGCCTATTGCATTTCTCAAACGTTACAGTCTATTTTTACTCAGAGTGTACCTGTTGATGCGGTGATTGTTGTCGATGACGGCTCTACTGATGGTATTAGGGATGTGATAGAGCGTATGTCATTTATTAGCCCGATTCCATTAATCTTTCATAGGCAGGAAAATTTAGGGCCTGGTAGAGCTAGAAATGTTGGCGTATCAATGGCCCAATCTAATTACATACTGTTTTTAGATTCGGATGATGAGTTGTTGCCAAATTCCATTGAACGTTTTCAAAAGGCAATCGTTGAAAATAACTTTCCAAATATGGTTTTTGGTGGACGCATAACATTACTGCCAAATAGAAAAAGTCATTTGACTTCTCCGCCTCCTTTATCAAAGGATAATTGGATAAACTTTAGAGGTGAATTGCTTAGCCTGCGCCCAACTGTTGGTATTGGTGCAGCTGTTATACAGCGTGAGTTTATTCACCAGCTTCCGTTTCCAGAAACATTTCGAGTTTGTGAGGATTTGGCATTTTATTCATTGATATTATTGCATGGACGATGCGTTAGATTTTCGGAGGCGCAGGTAAGAATAAATCAACGCACACACCATTCTTTTCGAGATGCAAATTTATTACTCATTGAACATGAGAATGCATACGCTTTCCCGCTAAAAAAATTACCAAATACCCCAGAAAAAATTCAGTTGCAAAACGAGCTAAGGGCGCTCCCTTTGTTGCGAACATTTCGTGAGCTGCATCGTGCAGGTGCAGATAAAATGGCTCGATCTTATTATTACAGCGCATTTCGTGTTAACCCTTGGGCGGCATTAAACATTAGTTATTTGAGAAAGTTTTTGCGTGGGCTCTTAGGGATAAAACATCCAGCAGCGAACAATACAGGGCGCTAGTGAGTATTGAATTTAGATTTATAAAAATATTCAAATAAATTATATGGCTCGAATCGTACTTGATATAAATCTTATATACCGCTTAAGGGGTAAAACCTTAACTGGGATTCCGCGACTAGAGAGAGCTCTTTTTGAATTTTTGTCGAATGAATTTGCTGGCGATGCTTTATTTTGCATTGGCAAACCTTTTGAGAAGGGGTTTATTCCTGCTTCTAATTATTTTTTAAAGCAGCTTAAGTGTAATAAGCTTCCCTCATCTTGGGATCGATTAAAGAATAGCTTGATCAAGAGGTTGGATGCCATTAAGGGGGCTATGGGAATCAGACGTAGCATTGCTTGGGCTAAGGGGGATTGCTATCTGAATGTCAGTCATTTATGGATGACTATCAACCAAGTAGACTACAAAAAATTTCGTCAAAATACTGATCTGAAAATTATCTTGTTTTGCCATGATTTTGCACCTCTATTGTTTCCTCACTTTTATTCACGTTCAGCGCATAAGAAATTTTCTTCTTCACTAGGAATGCTTGCGAAAGCTGATCTTGTGATATGTAATTCTCAATCCACATTATTGGATTTTCAAAAGTTATGTATTGAATTGGGACAAGAAATGCCTAAAGTAGCTATTGCAACCCTTGGAGCTAATTTATCTCGGGACATAGAGGGGGTGGAGGTTAAAAATTATAACTTTAATTGTGAAAAATTTATTCTTGTGGTTGGTACAGTAGTTGCTCGAAAAAATTATGAATTGCTATGTGATCTTTGGGAAACATTTGCCGATGATGATGTAATGCGGCATGTTGATTTGGTGATCGTTGGAGATCGGGGGTATGGCGCTGAGAGTATTTTAAATCGAATTGCCCGCGATCCAAAATTGGTTAATCGAGTATTTCATTTAAAGGATATCCAGGATTCACAACTTGCTTGGCTGTATAAACATTGCCTTTTCACGCTGTATCCTTCATTTTATGAGGGATGGGGAATCCCCATTTCAGAGTCCTTGGCCTTTAATAAGCTATGTATAGCATCATCTTCCTCGTCCATGCCGGAAGCTTCGCAAGGGTTGGCTATTCACTTAGACCCCCTTGATTTTGTAGCATGGAGGAGCGCGATTAAGTTTTACGTGCTTGATGACGATGCACGTTATAGGGCTGAGTTAAAAATTTCGAATGTATATAAACGCGAAGAATGGCATGAGATTGCATCTAAAATAATCGAATTGATACTGTCTAATAAGCATTAATTCTCAAATACCTATTATCCTGAATAAGAAAAATGAAAAAAGTTCTTGTAACCGGCGGTGCTGGTTTTGTTGGTCGACACTTATGTAAGGCTTTACTTGATAGAGGTGATCAAGTGATATGTGTAGATAATATTGTTCCTCTGACTGGGGGGATATGTCCAAGAGAAAAAGGCTGGCCACTATATAACCCATTTGATTATTCTAACTTTGAATATATAAAACAGGACTGCAGAAATTACTTTCAAGTTAATTTAGATGCAGATTTTGATGATGTTTTTCATTTGGCGGCAATGGTTGGTGGTCGCGAAATGATTGAATTTAATCCCCTTGCGGTAGCTGAAGATCTAGCAATTGATGCATTATTTTGGAAATGGGCTCAAAAAACAACCCCCCAAAAAATTGTTTGTTTTAGCTCGAGCGCAGCTTATCCAATTAGCCGCCAAGGTCCTGAGAGTTACATCCTCTTGGAAGAGGGGATTATTGATTTTAATGGCGACATAGGTATGCCAGATATGTCTTATGGTTGGGCAAAGCTCACTCATGAATATTTAGCTCAATTAGCTTATAAAAATCATGGATTAAAGTCAGTGACCTATAGGCCATTTTCAGGTTACGGGGAGGATCAGGATCTTGCATATCCATTCCCAAGTATCTGTTGTAGAGCGCTTGATGGGGCGGGAGGCGATACGCTCATGGTTTGGGGTACTGGTAATCAAATGAGGGATTTTATATATATCGATGATTGTGTTTTAGGCGTGCTGTCTACTATGGATAAAGTTGATGATGGTTCTGCGATTAACCTTTCCACGGGAATATATACATCATTTAAGGATTTTGCTTTGATGGCGGCCAATGAGGTTGGCTACAACCCCAGGGTAATTGGTACAAGCACGAAGCCGGAAGGGGTTTTTGCTAGAGCGGGGGATACTAAGAAGCAGAGAGAGTTTGGTTTTACCGCGGATATGACATTCAAAGATGGCATAGCGAAAGCCCTAAATTATTTTGAAAAGCGGAGGCGGTAGTGAGCAATTTACCTAATACCTTATTGGGAAGGTTTGGAGTTGTTAAGCTATGGCCCGGTATCAAAGTAGCAGAAGATGAAAATATAGAGAGACTTAAAAAGTCTGCCCATAGTTTAGGGCTGGAATGTATCGTGGTTGATTGGCGAGGAAGACTCATGACGCCCCCTTTCACTCAAATGACCCAAAAAGATCTCGATTTTGTTATCCATTTGCATTTTGAAACCCCTAAAGCCTATAACATTTTTTCATTTGTGACTCTATGGAATCCGGAAAAATTTTTCCACGACTGGGGTTACAGGAAGTACGCGACTAATTTACTTAGTCATGATGACTTTTTAAGTTGTAATGGCGCGGGTGCGGACAAAATGATTTCCCGTATGATTTGCAATGATCCGTCTCGTTTAAAACCGTTTTTCAAAATGTTTTGCTCGCTATCTGAGCCAATTATGGAGCCCGGTATAGGGGAGGGTAAATTATTTTATGCAGGCATAAATTGGGAGCGGTTGGGTAAGGGCAAATCTCGACATCAGGAAGTTCTGAAAATACTTGATTCGAGCGGTTCAATAAAAATTTATGGGCCACAACTTCTTCATGGTGTGAAAGTGTGGGATGGTTACAGGGGTTATATGGGGGAGTTACCATTTGATGGGGTTTCAATGGTGAGAGCCTTAAATCAGACTGGAATAGCCTTGGTACTTTCATCAGAGGCTCATTTAGAAAGCGAAATGAGCTCAAACCGATTATTTGAAGCCCTGGCGGCTGGAGTTATTTCTATTTGTGATGAGAATCCATTTTTCCGAAAATATTTTGGAGATGCTCTCCTGTATGTTGATACGTCGCTGCCGGCTAATAAAGTGGTTGATCAAATCAAATCGCATATCAATTGGGTTATACAAAATCCTCCAGAAGCGATTGAGCTGGCTAGAAAAGCTCAGGAAATTTTTCAAAAAGAATTTAGACTTGATTCATCCTTGAAAAATATATATGAAGGGTTGCCGAGTCGAAAGACTACTCTTGAGGAACGATTTATGTCAAAGGATATTGTGAGTGCAAAAAGGGTTCATTTATATCTTGTTGCGAAGGAATATGATCGGGAGAGTCTTAAGAGACTGTTGAGCAATGCGTGCTCTCAAAGCTATCACAATATTAGATTGGTGCTGGCCATTGATATTGCGGAGTCTAATGAGGGTGAGGTATTGCAATTAATTAATGAGATAGGTGCTTCTATAGAGCTACGCAGAGTCAATTTTAAAAAATTAAGTGGAGCTAAAAAAGTTTCTTGGCGAAAAATGGGGTCAGTAATCAGGGATATTCTAATTGCTGACACCATGCTCATAGATGGAGATCTCTTTTGTATAAATATGCCAAATGAGACTATATTTACCGACCATATTAGTCGCTTAGTGGGGGTGCTTAATGCAGATCCCGGTAAAAAATATTCCCATTGTCCAGTTTTAATTCCAGAACTTTCAAATAATAAGGATAATTTTTCCATCTCCTGGGGTGTTGGTTTAACAAATTTAGATCAACACATTCCCGGTAGCTACGCCCAACGATTGTTTGTCTGGAATTCTGATGATCCTATCGTCGAAAATATATTGCCTTATTTGGATCATTTTGCGCCGGTTGCGTTATCAGGCTTGATTGATGGCGCTAAATCGCATAAGCCAACCCTTTTAATTGAGTCATTTCAAATGGCTAATTTAAATTCTCAAATTGTAAATATTGAGCAAGAGCGAAATATTATTCGAGATCAGAATCCATTTCTGTTTGATTCACTTGATGGCGCGCAATACCATGGAGAATTGAGCTCGCCTGAATTCGTAAAGTTGCTGAGGCGACTGCCACAAAAACAAAAGCGTCGAATTTTCATTGACTTACTTAGAAATGCACTTCTACCAGGGTTTATTTATAAGAAATTTCCGCGGTTTAAGAGGGCGGAATAATAGTTACAAAGTCTATTTTTTATTAAGTCCAGTCAATTCAAGAAATCTAAGATGCTAGATAAAATTTATGCCAAATCTGCAATTTCAATTTTCTGGTTTTTAAGCTTCCTCCCCCTCTCATGTTTGCATACATTAGGAACATTTTCTGGCCTGGTGATGTGGATTCTTCCTGGGAGGTATCAAAAAAGAGCAAGAGAAAATTTTCAACAGGCATTTCAAAATAAAGGTGTATTTGTTGATTGCTTGGTTTTAATTGAAATGATGAAAATGTATTTTGAGCTTCCTTATTTGTGGGCGCCTAGAAATTTTCAAAGACTTAATAAGTTAGTTTCTGGTGGGGATTGGGGGCCAATAGATGGGGCTCTGGCATTAGGTAAGGGTGTAATATTTGTTTCTGCTCACGTCGGCTGTTTTGAAATGCTCTTACCTTACATAACGCAGCGATATTCTGGAGTTGGTATATTTAAAATACCGCGAAAAAATTGGATCAAACTATTTCTTAGTCGCTTTAGAAAATACCCAAATTTACAAATGGTACCGGCAAATTCTAAGGGGGTAAAAGAGCTCATTGGCGCTCTGCAAAGAGGCCGGCCTATTGGGATTATGGCGGATCATATTCCTCCAGAAGGCGGTGGAGTTTATGCCCCTTTTTTTGGGAAGCCTGCCTACACTATGAATCTTGTAAAGCGCCTTCAGTTGATTCAGCAGAGCCCGATTTTTATAGTTGGCGTGGAGCGGTTAAATCGAAGTAAGGGCTACCGATTCCATGCCATAGCGCTTGGTGAATTGCTTTCGGATGATTATCAACTTGCAGCAACGCAAATTAATAAAGCTTTGGAGGAGCTTATCTCGATAATGCCAAACCAATATTTATGGGGTTATAACCGTTATAAGCAGCCTAGACCGGGCCCAAAAACCTGATAAGTAATTGGTTCAATAATTTCATTTTCAGACGGTGTAATTACCCAAGGGAAGCGCTTGCGATGACTGATTCACGGGGTTATTTAGTGATTAGTATAGCTGGGCAGCTTGTGGCGCTAGATAGGTTTGTTGGGGAGTGTGCGGATATCAGCAGGAACCACCCCTTCAAAACCTAAGCTTGATAAATCAAGCCCGTCGACAAAGAGGTCAATAACGCGTACGGGGTTTTCTGCGGTGATGTACTCATCAAGCAGCTCAGGTAATAAAGTACTTTGGGTTCGATCTTGGCCGGTAATGAATCGTCTCATCTTCATAAACATCCGTTAATTAGCGATACTGAATTAACGTTTGAGGGTGCTTGGGTGTTTACAACAACAGGGGAATTAATATGTGTTTTTACACAGCCTCGGCCGTTAGCAGCCAGTTGAGGCTAGCGAATTAAATGAGTGAGACTTTCTCAATGAGGTTATCTCGATCCAGCCTACCTTTAATAATGTCGATGACATACTTAATTACTACTACAAATAGTATTGATCCAGTAACATCTCCACAGAACATGGCGATGAAGTGATTCCAGCGTCCAGAGTCTAGGCCTCTAGCCGCAAACCAAAGTTGATGTATCCCCTAGGATCCAAATTTCAACCCTAAGAAAACTTCAACATCTTCACAGCATATTTTTAGATCGATCTATAAAAGAGCCGCTAAATAGTCTATATGGAGGCGTCCCCCCCCATACCCAGACAAAATTATATTTTGTATAAGACTTCGTTTCTAATCCAAAAGTTGAAATACTCTTCGATATTTAAAAGATCCACTGGAAAGAGTGTTTCCTCAAAGTCCGCACGAAAGCGATGGAGCATTTCAAAAAAACTCATATTAGCCATGGTCTTACCATGGATGTTACGTGAGCCCTTATGTTGATGAATGTAAATAAACATAGCCTCTGCATAATCCAGTTGTTCTTGGGTGGCATCTGACGGCATGAGCAAAACAGAGAGCTTGATCCATTGATCTCCCATGGTCTTAATATGCTCACCACTCATGCGTTTAAAGACATTGACGCTCTGCCCAATATAGTAAATATGTCCGGCGCTATTAAATAAAAAATAAATTGCAGGCACACGTGGTAAGTCTCTTGCTACGCAATACATCAGGCGCGCATCAGGGCGGACAATACCTTTCTTTTTGATTTCAGGAAGGGAAAAGTCCATTAGCTTTTTCTTGGGGATCTTGCGAGCAGCTATCTCTCCAAGGCGTAAATAGTGTTTATCTTGTTTGGTCATTAAATAGTAGGGTGTGTTCATGATTTTTTATCCTGGTAGTTGTGAGTTCAATAGTTGCTCAAAGGCCGATCCATCTTTACGGGTTAGGTTAGGAACGTAACGGGAGTAGGTTGTAAAGAGCATGCGTGTTGAGGTGTGCCCCATTTGACGAGCGATCCACTCTGGGTTTTCACCTGATGCAAGCCAAAGTGTTGCTGCTGTGTGACGAGTTTGATAGGGTCGTCGTCGCTTAATTTTTAATTGGGTTAGTAGGGGATGCCAAATGCGATTAGCAAAGTTGTGACGATTAAAGGGCTTGCCATTAGATGCGCAAAAGACGTATTCCGATTTAATGGCCTCAGTATTTTTTTGCTGTTGGATCAGCGCTGCAATCACAGGGGTGGATAAATCAATCGTGCGTTCTGAGCCCGCTGTTTTCGTGGAATCGAGCTCACCAGCAACCCAGGCCTGATTAATGGTCAGTTGTGCACGATCTAGATCAACGCATTCCCAGGTAAGGCCCAGCAATTCAGAGGTGCGCATGCCAGTAAAAAATGCTGTGGTGAGATAGGGCTTAAATTCCTCAGGAGCGCCTTCGAGTATTTGACCGACCTCCAAAAGGGAGAAGGGCTCAATCTTAGTTTTGGGTATTCGCAAAGGCTTAATGCTTCGAAAGCCCGAGACAAATTCATAGCGATCAGCAGCTTCAGTCAGAATTTGACGCAAAATATTTAAAACCCCATTGATCCGCGTAGCGGATAAGGCTTTCCCGTCTTCATTTGTTTTGGCTAAAACCCCTCGGTAAGAAAGAATATCGGCTTTAGTAATCTCGTGGACACGTCTTCCTCGAAATCGGGGTACCAAGTGCTTCACTAATATGTCTTTAACTTTGCTTTGGGTCGAGCGCTTCCAATCTACCTCGCGCTCGGTAAACCATAGATCAGAAAAATCAGAAAAGCTGGGCATGCCATCAACATTGACGGTGGCTTGTTTTGCTCCAGTCTTGCGCATCTCTTGAGCGGCAGCTTCTGCGCCGGCAACTAATTCATTGGCAGTGGCGGAAGCGATGCTTGGTGCCGCGCTTTCAAATAGATCTGCACGTTTGCTATTGGGGAAGTATTTGCGGTAAGAGAAGGTTTGGCTATCGATTTCCTTTTGGATCGACTTCATTATTGCTTCCAATCTCAATTGATTTACTTTGTTTGCTTTGAGCTTAGTAAGTTCTTTGCAACGAATGCCTCGATATTGAAAGTCAAAGTAGAGCGTTTGGGTTTCTAGGCGAATTCGAATACTAGCCATGGCAAACACCCCCATTGGCCATTGGAATTTCTACGGCTGTTTGTTTGAGGTAGTCCGTTTGGATCGTTTCCCAGATGTACATAACGCGTCTTGATCCTGGCAACCGCACGTAGTGGGTTCCTTCTATGAATACGCGATCTTTGAGGTATTCATTGATGTAGCGAGCCTTATATGGAATATGGGCTGCCAATTCTGCTGCTTTCATGTAGGTGGTCATATTTATTTCCCGAAGTTAACGATGGTTGATATACTGATTTACTGTACGACAGTATTAATATACGTCACTAGGAGTGATTTGTCAACCTGTCTGACATTAAAGATTGAGGATGATGCTAAATGACAACAAATACAGGTAATAAACAATTGGCAGTTCGACTTGAAAAAGAGGTTCTAGTGGCTATCGACAAGAGGCGAATGGAAATTGCTCAACTTGAGGGGATTATTCCAACTCGATCGGATGTGGTTAGGGCCGCATTAGAAAATTACCTTGGAATTAAAGTGGGTGACCAGTAAAAAATTTTCGCCTATATATAAGAGGAAAAATTGACAGAGCGGTGTTCAAATAAAATTCATGAATAAATTTTGGTTTGTCCCGTTTCTGTCCCAAAAGTGTCCCGTTTTTGTCCCATTTTGATTTTTTATGAGTTTTGTGTTTTTAAGTTGCGGCAATGAAAAGTAAATTGAAAGATGAAATTGAATTTATCTATCATGGTATCTAAGCTATATGTGGCATGGCGTAGAAGGGCAAAATTGCATTGCACAAATGAGTTGCGTCAATAGGGTAAAATGACCTGATTAGGCTCGTAGCTCAGCTGGTTAGAGCACCACCTTGACATGGTGGGGGTCGTTGGTTCGAGTCCAATCGAGCCTACCAACGAATAAAGACCCAAAAGTGCGCGGTTGCCGAAAAGCTCCCGCGCTTTCTTTTTGGTGGATGTTATGCAGTAAATCAGTCAATCGGCTGAATCTTAATAAGATGGAGCGGTCATGCTTGTAGTTACCCTGCCAGATGGATCTAAACGTGAGTTTGATGCTCCCGTGCGCGTTCTTGATGTTGCCCAAAGTATTGGTAGTGGTCTTGCTAAGGCTGCTCTTGGTGGCATTGTTGACGGCAAGATGGTTGATGCCAGCTTTGTGATTGATAAAGATAGCCAGCTAGCCATCATCACCGATAAAAGCCCAGAAGCGCTGGAGATTGTGCGTCACTCCACTGCACACTTGTTGGCCTATGCCGTTAAAGAACTCTTTCCAGAAGCGCAAGTCACTATTGGTCCAGTAATCGACAACGGTTTCTATTACGACTTCTCATTTCATCGTGCATTCACACCAGAAGACTTGGTGGCCATTGAAAAGAAAATGGCTGAGTTGGCTAAAAAAGATGAGCCAGTGGTTCGCACAGTAATGCCCCGAGATGAAGCGGTGAAGTTTTTTAAAGACCAAGGCGAAAACTACAAAGCAGAAATCATTGCAAGTATTCCGCAGGGCGAGGATGTGTCTTTGTATGCCGAAGGAAAGTTCACCGACTTATGTCGTGGACCGCACGTGCCATCCACTGGCAAGCTCAAGGTATTTAAGCTTCTGAGCGTTGCTGGCGCTTACTGGCGTGGCGATAGCAAGAACGAGATGCTGCAACGTATCTACGGTACTGCTTGGTTGAAAAAAGAAGATCAAGATGCGCATTTGCATATGCTTGAAGAGGCTGAGAAGCGTGACCACCGTCGCCTTGGTAAGTTCTTAGATTTATTCCACTTTCAACCTGAAGCGCCTGGTTTAATTTTCTGGCATCCAAAAGGCTGGTCTATTTGGCAAGAGGTTGAGCAGTACATGCGCCGCGTTTACCAGCGCGAAGGTTATCAAGAGGTGAAGGCTCCACAAATTCTCGATCGTGGTCTTTGGGAAAAGTCTGGTCACTGGGATAACTACAAAGAAAACATGTTTACGACGGAGTCAGAGAATCGCGCTTATGCATTAAAGCCGATGAACTGCCCAGGACATGTGCAGATTTTTAACTCTGGCTTGCATAGCTATCGTGAGTTGCCATTGCGTTACGGTGAGTTCGGTCAGTGTCACCGTAATGAACCATCGGGTGCCTTGCATGGTTTGATGCGCGTACGTGGCTTTACACAGGATGATGGTCATATTTTCTGTACCGAAGATCAGATTCAAGCTGAAGTGGCTGCTTTTGATAAAGCGGTTCGTGAGGTCTATAAAGATTTTGGTTTTACTGAAGTGGCTGTCAAGCTAGCCTTACGTCCAGCAAAGCGCGTTGGTGATGATGCGATTTGGGACAAAGCTGAAGCCGCTTTACGTGGCGCCTTGACTGCTTCAGGCCAAGAGTGGGAAGAATTGCCAGGCGAGGGCGCTTTTTACGGTCCGAAGATCGAATATCACCTCAAGGACTCCATTGGACGTACTTGGCAGTGCGGCACGATTCAGGTGGATTTCTCGATGCCAGCCCGTTTAGGTGCGGAATACGTTACCGAAGAGAACGCTCGCAAGGCCCCAGTGATGCTTCACAGGGCAATTGTGGGCTCTTTAGAGCGTTTTATCGGCATTTTGATCGAAAACCATGCTGGAAATATGCCAGTTTGGCTTGCCCCAACCCAGGCTGTAGTCCTGAATATCTCAGACAATTCCGCTGCATATGCACAAAAAGTCCAGCAATCTCTGAAAAAACAAGGGTTTAGAGTCGAGTCGGATTTGCGGAATGAGAAAATTACGTATAAAATACGCGAGCACGCATTACAGAAGCTCCCATTTTTGTTAGTTGTAGGGGATAAAGAAGCAGATAGTAATTCGGTGGCCGTTCGTGCCCGTGGCGGAGTGGATCTAGGTGTAATGCCTCTTGATGCCTTCGTTGCCCGACTCCAGCAGGATATTTCCCAGAAAGTCGGACCCGAGCCTAGCTAGGGGTGGAACGGTTTTTATTGTTTTTTTAAAGGAATTAAGAAGATCGCTACTGATAAATCGCAGCGCATAAATCGGGAGATTACTGCTCCTGAAGTGCGTCTGATTGGACTGGATGGAGAACCCATCGGTGTAGTTAAGTTGAGTGAAGCCCTGGCTTTAGCAGAAGAGAAAGAGACCGATTTGGTTGAAATTGCTCCGACGGCTGTGCCACCTGTAGTCCGCATTATGGACTTCGGCAAATTCAAGTACCAAGAAGCCAAACGTTTGCATGAAGCTAAGCTCAAGCAAAAAGTGATTCAGGTGAAGGAAGTGAAATTCCGTCCCGGCACAGATGATGGTGACTATGGTGTGAAGCTACGCAATCTAATCCGCTTTTTGGAAGATGGCGATAAGACAAAGATTACGCTGCGGTTTCGGGGTCGTGAAATGGCCCACCAGGAAATCGGAGTCAGAATGTTGGAACGTTTGAAGTCAGACCTGATTGAGTATGGTCAAGTAGAACAGTTTCCAAAGATGGAAGGTCGCCAGATGGTGATGGTATTGGCCCCCATTCGTAAGGCTAAGTAATAAGCCAAATCGCAAGATTGGGTTTGTTGTTTAAGTAGGGAGGAGTCGTAAGACTCTGGTAGTTAGAAGTGCTTCTAGGTACAGGAAGCGTAACCGTCGGTTACCACCTAAGTTGCACATGCAGAAGAAGGGGTGCTTTATGCCCAAGATGAAGAGCAAGAGTAGCGCTAAAAAGCGCTTCACGGTTCGCGCAGGCGGAACGATCAAACGAGGCCAGGCTTTCAAACGCCACATCCTCACCAAGAAGACCACAAAGAACAAGCGTCATTTGCGTGGTTCCACAGAAGTTGCGAAGGCAGACGTTAAGTCAATTCGCTCCATGCTTCCATACGCTTAACCTCAGACTAGATTAGGAGAAATAAATGCCAAGAGTCAAACGTGGGGTTACAGCAAGAGCCCGTCATAAGAAAATCACCGATGCCGCAACTGGCTATCGTGGACGTCGTAAAAATGTATTCCGTATTGCTAAGCAAGCAGTTATGCGTGCTGGTCAATATGCATACCGCGACCGTCGCAATAAGAAACGTGTATTCCGCGCACTGTGGATTGCTCGTATCAACGCGGCAGTTCGTCAGCATGACATGACCTATAGCGTATTCATGAATGGTATGAAGAAGGCTGCGATCGAACTCGACCGCAAAGTGCTTTCTGATATGGCCATTGCTGACAAAGCGGCTTTCGCTGCTTTGGTTACTCGGATCAAATCCGTAGTAAACGCTGCAGCTTAATTCTTAGTTCACTAAAAAACTAAGCTGCAATGGTTTCTCTCGACCACATTGTCGAGGATGCTAAACGTGATTTCCTCGGAGCTGCCGATGTGGCAGCTCTAGAGGACGCGAAAGCCAAGTATCTCGGTAAGTCAGGTATTCTCACTGAGCGTTTAAAAGCGCTTGGTGGAATGTCGCCTGATGAGCGCAAGAGTGCTGGCGCCCAAATTAATCAAATCAAAACCCAAGTTGAAGCTGCATTACAAGAGCGTCGCCAAGCATTGGCTGATGCGGTATTGCTTCAACGTCTTGCGGCGGAATCCATTGACGTCTCTTTGCCTGGCCGTGGCCAAGCAGTAGGTAGCTTGCATCCAGTGATGCGCACCTGGGAGCGCGTTGAAGAGATCTTCCGCTCGATTGGTTTTGATGTAGCTGATGGTCCTGAAATTGAAACCGATTGGTTTAATTTCACTGCTTTGAATAGTCCCGAGAATCATCCTGCGCGCTCAATGCAGGACACCTTCTATATCGATGGCAAAGATTCCAATGGAAAGCCTTTGCTATTGCGTACCCATACCAGCCCGATTCAGGTTCGTTATGCGAGTGAGCATGTTAAGAAATACGCCCATGCTGATGTGATGCCGCCAATCAAAGTGATTGCCCCAGGCAGAACCTATCGTGTCGATAGCGATGCAACTCACTCACCAATGTTTCACCAGGTTGAGGGTTTATGGATTGCAGAGAGCGTTTCATTTGCTGATCTCAAGGGTGTCTATACCGATTTCTTAAGAACCTTTTTTGAAACGAATGAATTACAAGTTCGTTTCCGTCCATCCTATTTCCCATTTACTGAACCTTCAGCTGAAATCGATATGGCCTTCGGTAGCGGTAAGTTAGCCGGCCGCTGGTTAGAGATTTCTGGAGCAGGCCAGGTTCATCCTAATGTATTGCGCAATATGGGCATTGATCCAGAGCGCTATACCGGTTTTGCTTTTGGCTCTGGCTTAGAGCGCTTGACGATGTTGCGCTATGGCGTAGATGATTTACGTCTTTTCTTTGAGAACGATCTCCGTTTCTTAGCGCAATTTCCGGCTTAATTTGCCAACCTTCTAATAGTAGATAGCGCATATGCAATTTTCTGAATCTTGGTTACGCCAATATGTAAATCCTTCGCTGGATAGCAACGCTTTAGGTCATGCAATGACCATGGCTGGCCTTGAGGTAGAAGAGCAGCATTCTGTAGCGCCCCCATTTACAAAGATTGTTGTTGCACAAATCCTATCTGCTGAACAGCATCCGGATGCAGACCGCTTACGTGTTTGCAAAGTTGATGCTGGCACTGGCCAAGAATTGCAAATTGTTTGCGGAGCACCGAACGCTCGCGCAGGCATCAAAATTCCTTGCGCATTAGTTGGCGCTGAATTGCCGCCAGCAGAAGCGGGTGGCAAGCCTTTCATGATTAAGGTAGGCAAGCTGCGCGGCGTCGAAAGTCAAGGCATGCTGTGCTCTGGTCGTGAGCTTGGTCTTGGTGATGATCACGAAGGTATCCTGGAGTTACCTTTAGATGCACCAGTGGGCGAGGATATTCGTAAATACCTGAGCCTAGATGATCAGATATTTGTCATCAAGCTGACCCCAAATAAAGCAGATTGTTTATCGCTCATGGGTATGGCTCGTGAAGTGTCGGCAATTACGGGTGCTGCATTGTGTGCACCTAAGTGGACTCCTGTAGATGTTGCTATCCAGGACAAGCTCAAAGTTACTATTGAAAACACTGATCTTTGCGGTCGTTTTGCAGGACGTGTGATTCGTGGCGTCAATCCAAAAGCTGAAACACCCGATTGGATCATTCAACGTCTTTGCAATGCCGGCCAAAGAAGTATTTCTCCCTTGGTCGACTTGTCTAACTATGTCATGTTGGAGATGGGTCAACCTACCCATGTATTCGACATTGATAAATTGACTGGTGATATCTCTGTTCGCTGGGCAAAGTCAGGCGAAACTCTTGAGTTATTAAATGGCCAGACAGTTACTCTGCAAGGCCCAGACTCTGCAGGCAGGATGCAGGATGCTGGTGTAGTTGCAGATAAAAATGGCCCAGTGGCCTTAGCTGGAATCATGGGCGGCAATCATTGCGCTGTGACTGACGACACAAAAAATATTTATGTTGAAGCTGCTTATTGGCAGCCTTCAGCAATTCAAGGGCGTGCCCGTCGCTTTAATTTCAGCACGGATGCAGCGCATCGTTTTGAGCGTGGTGTTGATCCACAAAACACAGCCAACTCTTTAGAGTATTTAACGGCTCTCATTGTTGAAGTATGTGGTGGCCAAGTTGGTCCAATTGATGATCAGGTGTTAGCGATTCCAGAGCGCAAGCCAGTAACAATGCGTTTGGCTAGGGCAGAAAAAGTGATTGGCATCCCCCTCACTCAAGAAGTAGTTGCCGATGTATTCAAACGTCTTGGTTTTGAATTCAAACAAGAGGGTGATGTATTTGTTGTTACACCCCCAAGTTATCGTTTTGATATCGAAATCGAGGAAGATCTCATTGAAGAAGTCGCACGCATGTACGGCTTTGAAAATATTCCTGATGTCCCGCCTGTCTCATCCTTAAAGATGAGCGCTAAAGCTGAGGCAAAGCGTGGAGTGCACTTATTGCGTCAACGCTTAGCTCTGCAAGGTTATCAAGAGGCGGTAAATTTTGGTTTTATTGATGTAGAGAGTGAGAAACGTTTAGCTGCCGCTACTGAAAAAGATTTAATTACTGTACTCAATCCAATTGCTAGTCAGTATGGCGTGATGCGTAGCAATCTATGGGGTGGTTTGTTGGGCAACCTCAAGTCCAACCTCAATCGTGGTGCTAGCCGTGTACGTTTATTTGAAACTGGTCGTGTATTCAAGCGTGATGTGAGCACTCAAGAAGAGGCTGGCAAGGTAGCAGGCTTTCATCAGCCTCAGCAAGTTGGTGGTTTGGCTTATGGCTCATTTGTTCCTGAACAGTGGGCAAGCGCAGATCGCGCAGTAGATTTCTTTGACGTGAAGGGCGACCTAGAGCGCGTGCTCGATCCCTTGCATTTCACGACTGAGGCAGCCGTTCATCCTGCACTGCATCCTGGCCGTAGCGCGCAAATTCAATTGGTAACCCCAACTGGTAAACAAAATATCGGCTGGATTGGTGAATTGCATCCTGGACTGCAACAAGCTTACGAGTTAGCTCAGGCGCCCGTTCTGTTTGAGATGGATTTAGAGGCTATTCGTAATCTCGGTATTCCACAGCCGGAAGAGTTAAGTAAGTTTCCTGCAGTGCAGCGTGATTTGGCGGTAGTAGTGAAGCAGGCAGTCTCATCGCAAGCCTTATTAGATGCAATGAACGCAAAGAAGCAGAACTTTGTTAAAGCGATTGAGTTATTTGATGAGTTCAAGCCAAAAGCTGGTTCAAGCAGCATGGCTGATGATGAGAAGAGCTTGGCTTTCCGAGTAACCTTGTTGAATCCGCAAGAAACCCTGCAGGATGCGCAAATTGAAGCGGTGATGACAGCTTTATTGGCTGCACTTGAGAAAAATTGCGCAGCCCGTCTGCGCTAGGTTTAATATTAGTAAAAGATATTACAAAGAGACTTCCGCCATGAATGATTTAGTTAGCAACGATACCGTTACCAAGAATGAGCTCTCGGAGGCTCTCTTTGATCAAGTTGGCCTGAATAAGCGGGAAGCTAAAGACATGATTGATGCCTTCTTTGATCGCATTGGACGGTCTTTAGGGGCAGGGGTTGAGGTGAAGATTTCTGGTTTTGGTAATTTCCAATTACGTAATAAATCAGCCCGCCCTGGTCGTAACCCTAAAACTGGTGAAATGATTCCTATTGCAGCGCGTCGCGTAGTTACATTTCACGCAAGTCAAAAGCTCAAGGATGTAGTTGAGTCACATGCTCGAGAAAACAGTATTTGATGCTGGGTCGGCGCTGCTCAGTTCTCAGCTCCCCCCAATACCCGCTAAGCGTTATTTCACCATTGGTGAGGTATCAGACCTTTGCGGCGTTCGTTCCCACGTATTGCGCTATTGGGAGCAGGAGTTCTCACAGCTAAGTCCTCAAAAGCGTCGCGGTAATCGTCGTTACTATCAGCATCATGAAGTTGTTTTAATCCGCAAGATTAGGGCACTTCTGTATGAAGAAGGTTTTACGATCAGCGGCGCCAGAAATCGCCTAGATGAGGCGCGTGGTGAGCTTCGCTTGCGCGATGAATTGCAGGCCGTTCTGCAAATTCTCTCGAAATAGTTACTGATACAATTTTGTTTCTCGTCGGGGCGTAGCGCAGCCTGGTAGCGTACATGCATGGGGTGCATGTGGTCGGAGGTTCAAATCCTCTCGCCCCGACCATTCACTCAATTTCAAAATTGCTATGACATCCAGCTCAAACAACATTACTTATTTTGGTTTAACTATTCCTTTTTTGGCCCACTTGGGAGTTGTGCCTGAGTATGCTGAAGGGGGTAAATCACGCATTAGTTTGGTGATTAAGCCCGAGTTTGAGAATAGCTTTCATATTGCCCATGGCGGAGTTGTGATGACTCTTTTGGACTTTGCTATGGGGGCAGCAGCACGGAGCACTGTTGATCAGCCTCTTGGTGCTATGACCATTGATATGAGCGTCAGCTTTCTACGCCCTAGTGTTGGCAAGATCGTAGTGGAGGGTAGCGTCCTGAAATCCGGTAAAACGATTAATTATTGCGAGGCCGTAGTTTTAAATGAGGCTGGTGAAGTTACTGCTAAATCTAGCGGTACATTTATGCTCAGAAGATAGTCAATAAATACCCATAATCAATATAGTATTTATAATGATTATGTCGTTTATATAATGAAAAGGCCTTAAAACCCTTATTTATCATAGGATATAAAGCATATTTAAATATATATCCTGAATTATTAATCCCTCTATATAATGGTCGTTCAGGAATAACTAATTCTTTTTTATTCCATAAAACTAATATTCGGAGAAATTAATACATGTCTTCTTATAAAGAACTTTTAGCCCAACGTGAATTGTTGGATAAACAGATTAAAGAAGCAGTTTTGCGTGAAAAAGCTGACGGTATCGCTAAAGCCAAACTCATTATTGAGCAATATGGCCTAACGGCTTCAGATTTATTCAGCCGTAAGGCTGGCGCACGTAGCTCTAGCGGTAAGGTGGCTCCTAAGTATCGCAATCCTGCAACTGGTGACACTTGGACCGGTCGTGGCAAGGCTCCAAAATGGATTGAAGGTAGAGATCGTAGTAACTTCTTAATCTAAGATACTGATCTAAATAGATTTAATTAAAAAAGGCTGCTCAGTGTAAATTGAGCAGCCTTTAATTTTTTGGCGCTTGTGATGTAGGTCCTATGCACATTTCCTGTTTAAGGCCTGTATAAATAGCGGCTCCAAAAGTTCATGCCGATTTTGGCCGGGACTGGCTTCAAGCTCTGGATTGGTAGCCGGATAGCCAATAATGAGGGGATTTTGGTCAATGAGGCCATTTTGGAGCTCTTCCTGGAGGATTTCTGGGTACTGTGATCTCACCCCGACAGTATTTTCATCTGCAAGTCCCATTACCCCAGGATGAAGTCGAATAAATCCTTCATCAACTAAAATAGGAATGCGCTGCGTGTCCTTGTTTTTACTCAGATAATGGATCAAATGCACTTGCTCAACTGGCGGTATTAGGGCATCCAAAAATATCAAGTCCGGAGTGATGGAAACAGCCTTCATTAGGCCTTCAAGGCTATCTACAGAAACCTCCATATCCACCTTTAACTGCCAGCATTGAATGGATTCGAGTAATTCATGACTATTTTCAGCTCTCCTGAATATGCCCATTGCAATACAGTTTTGAGTGGTTTTTTGGCGCATAGCCCTTTTACGGCGGGCAAGCTGCTGATCTAGCGAGCTAGCCAAAATACGGCGATGACCACCCCGAGTCTTCCAGGCGATTAATTCACCTAATTCAACCATTTTCTGGACTGTGCCAAGTGACACTTGTAATACTTTGGCGCTTTGACGGGTGCTTAGATATTCCAAATCTGGGGTAATCGCTTTCATATGTCCTTAATCTCATTAATTCATTTGAAGATTTAGAGAATACGAATCAATTTCAAGAGAATCTGTCAGGGATGGTTTAAATCAAGGTAGGAAACTTCTTATTCATGACCTATATAGGGAAATACCCCCTGAAGCTCCAAAATCAGGGAAAGCCCTTTATGGATCAATGGGTAATCGTGTTAAATTAACGGTGTTGTAACAGTATTCGCACAGATCAATTCGTAAAGCGGTTTAGCCGTAGAGCGAATGGTTTTAACCACAGTTTTTATTCGGGAAACCCGATGAAAGGTGAGCATCATGATGCAGGATCAAAGAGATAATTCCTATCTCTTCGGCGGAAACGCCCCCTACGTAGAGGAACTCTACGAATCCTACTTGCACGATCCAGCTTCTGTAGCTGATCATTGGCGAGATTATTTTGATAATGTGAAGCAAATTCCAGCGGTCGATGGTTCGTCTAGAACTGATATTGCCCATGGACCTATTGTTGCTTCCTTTGCTGAGCGCGCGAAGCAAGGCCCTATTCGCACAGTGTCCGCTGATTCAGCTGACTCTGAGATGGGTCGCAAGCGTGTAGCTGTTCAGCAGTTGATTGCCGCGTATCGCAACGTTGGTAATCGCTGGGCTGATATTGATCCGTTGAAACGCACAGAGCGTCCGGATATTCCTGAATTAGATCCAGCCTTTTATGGCTTTACCGATGGCGATATGGATATCGTCTTTAATACCAGCAATACATTCTTCGGTAAGAATGAAATGACCTTGCGTGATTTATTGCAAGCGTTACGCGAAACGTATTGCGGCACTTTGGGTGCCGAGTACATGTTTATTGCTGATCAAAAGATTAAAAAGTGGTGGCAAGAGAAGTTAGAGTCCATCCGCTCAACTCCGCATTTCAATGTGGACCAAAAGCGTCAAATTCTCGATCGTGTTACTGCGGCCGAAGGTTTGGAGCGTTATCTCCAGGCTAAGTATGTTGGTCAAAAGCGTTTCTCACTTGAGGGTGGTGAAAGCTTCATCGCCTGTATGGATGAGTTGATCCGTGAGGCTGGTGCCAAGGGTGTTCAAGAGATTGTGATTGGTATGGCCCACCGCGGTCGTCTCAACGTGTTGGTTAATACCTTGGGCAAGATGCCTACGGATTTATTTGCTGAGTTTGAGCACAAGGGTCCAGAAACATTGCCTGCAGGTGACGTGAAGTATCACCAAGGTTTCTCTAGCGATATTTCGACTCCAGCTGGCCCGGTACATTTGTCATTGGCGTTTAATCCATCCCATCTAGAAATCGTGAACCCAGTAGTTGAAGGTTCAGCACGTGCTCGTATGGAGCGTCGTGGTGATTTGCTGGGCGAACAAGTAATGCCTGTATTGGTACACGGTGATGCTGCGATTGCAGGTCAGGGCGTAATGCAAGAGACCTTAGCAATGGCGGAAGTTCGTGGCTACTCAACTGGCGGCACGATTCACATTGTGATCAATAACCAAATTGGTTTCACGACATCCGATCCTCGCGACTTGCGTTCAAGCTTGTATTGCACCGACATCATGAAAGTGATTGATGCACCGGTATTACATGTGAACGGTGATGATCCCGAGGCCGTAGTGTTGGCAACGAAGTTGGCTGTTGAGTTCCGTAGCCAGTTCCATAAAGATGTAGCGATTGATATCGTTTGCTTCAGAAAACTGGGTCATAACGAGCAAGACACACCAGCAATGACGCAGCCATTGATGTACAAAATCATTGCAGCGCATCCTGGTACGCGTAAGCACTATGCCGATAAGTTAGAGGCTCAAGGCGTTTTGCCTGCCGGTACTGGTGATTTGATGGTCAAAGAATACCGCGCTGCAATGGATGCCGGTAAACAAACTTCTGATCCAGTATTAAGTAACTTCAAAGGTAAGTTTGCCGTAGATTGGTCACCATTCTTGAATAAGAAGTGGACTGATGAAGCGGACACGGCTATTCCATTAACTGAATGGAAGCGCTTAGCTGAAAAGATTTCAACTATTCCCGAAGACTTTAAGGCGCATCCACTGGTAGCTAAGGTCTATAACGACCGGGCTGCTATGGGTCGCGGCGAAACCAATATCGACTGGGGTATGGGCGAGCACATGGCTTTCGCATCCTTGGTGGCAAGTGGCTATCCAGTGCGTTTGTCTGGCGAGGATAGCGGTCGCGGCACCTTTACGCACCGTCACGCTGTGTTGCATAACCAGAATCGTGAGAAGTGGGATACAGGTACCTATATTGCACTTCAGCACGTTGCTAAAGATCAAGCTCCATTCTTGGTAATTGATTCCATCTTGTCGGAAGAGGCTGTACTTGGTTTTGAATATGGTTACGCAGCGGCTGAGCCTAATACCTTGACTATTTGGGAAGCTCAGTTCGGCGACTTTGCCAATGGCGCTCAAGTGGTGATCGATCAATTTATCGCTTCAGGCGAAGTGAAGTGGGGCCGTGCAAATGGTCTAGTCATGATGTTGCCGCATGGTTATGAAGGTCAAGGACCGGAGCATTCATCTGCACGTCTAGAGCGCTTCATGCAGTTGTGTGCTGATACCAATATGCAGGTCATTCAGCCAACTACTGCTGCGCAGATCTTCCACGTATTGCGCCGTCAGATGATTCGTCAGTTCCGCAAGCCGCTGATCTTGATGACGCCAAAATCATTGTTGCGTAATAAAGAAGCTGCCTCACCATTAACTGAATTCACTAAGGGTGGTTTCCAAACCATTCTTCCAGAGCGTGATGACAGTATCGATGGCAAGAAGGTGACTCGCTTAGTAATGTGTTCCGGTAAGGTTTATTACGATCTAGCTAAAACACGTACCGAGAAAAAACTTGAAGATGTGGCGATTATTCGTTTGGAACAGCTCTATCCGTTCCCACATAAAGCATTGACTGCTGAGTTGAAGAAGTATCCGAACCTACAAGAGGTTGTGTGGTGTCAGGATGAGCCACAAAACCAAGGTGCCTGGTTCTTTGTTCAGCACAATATTTTGGAGAACATGTCTGAAGGTATGAAGTTGGGATATGCGGGTCGTCCAGCATCAGCTTCACCAGCATGTGGATATGCTCATCTCCATCAAGAACAACAGAAGTCTCTCCTTACAGCAGCATTCGCAAAACTAAAGGGTTATGTCATTACGAAGTAATCGTAGACATCACTCAATATACAAACACTAAATAGGATTAATCATGGCTATTTTTGAAGTTAAAGTTCCCCAACTCTCCGAGTCAGTAGCAGAAGCTACTTTGTTGCAATGGAAAAAGAAAGTCGGCGATGCCGTCGGTCAAGATGAGATCTTGATTGAAATTGAAACTGACAAAGTGGTGTTAGAAGTTCCAGCTCCATCCGCTGGCGTTCTCACCGAGATCGTAGTTGCTGACGGCGGCACTGTTGTTGCCGAGCAGTTGATTGCGAAAATTGACAGCACTGCTGTTGCATCTGCCGCTCCTGCAGCTGCTGCACCAGCACCGGCACCCGCAGCAGCTCCAGCTGCCGCACCTGCTAAAGCTGCACCAGCCGCTAAATCATCTGGCGCTGCCGCTGCACCTTCCGCTGCAAAAATCCTCGCAGAGAAAAATATCGATGCTGGTCAAGTTGCTGGTTCTGGACGCGATGGCCGTATTACCAAGGGTGACGCATTAAATGCTACTGCCGGTGGTACAAAATCTGCTGCATTACCAAGTGCACCGATTCCAATGGGTGATCGTCCAGAAGAGCGTGTACCAATGAGCCGCTTGCGTGCTCGTATTGCTGAGCGCTTGCTTGAGTCACAGGCAAACAACGCCATCTTGACTACTTTCAATGAAGTCAACATGGCTCCAGTAATCGCCATGCGTAACAAGTACAAAGATCAGTTTGAAAAAGTTCATGGCGTGAAGTTGGGCTTCATGTCTTTCTTCGTTAAAGCTGCTACTCATGCTTTGAAGAAATTCCCGTTGTTGAATGCCTCTGTTGATGGCAATGACATCGTGTATCACGGTTACTTTGATATTGGTATTGCGGTAAGTTCACCACGTGGCTTGGTTGTTCCTATTCTGCGTGACGTTGATCAAATGAACTTGGCTGACATCGAGAAGAAGATTGCTGAGTTTGGCGTTAAGGCTCGCGAAGGTAAGTTGTCATTAGAGGACTTAACTGGCGGTACATTCTCCATCTCTAACGGTGGCGTATTTGGCTCTATGCTTTCTACTCCAATTATTAATCCTCCACAGTCTGCAATCTTGGGGATTCATGCAACTAAAGAGCGTGCAGTGGTTGAGAACGGTCAAATCGTGATTCGTCCAATTAACTACCTAGCTTTATCATATGACCATCGCATCATTGACGGTCGTGAGGCAGTTCTGGGTTTAGTTGCTATGAAGGATGCATTGGAAGATCCTTCACGTCTCCTCCTTGATTTGTAAGAGGGAAGAACATGAGCCAATCATTTGACGTATTAGTAATCGGCGGTGGCCCTGGTGGCTACATCGCCGCGATTCGTGCAGCGCAGTTAGGTTTTAAAGTTGCTTGTGCTGAGTCGAACTCTTACGACGATCCAAAAGGCGAGCCACGCTTAGGCGGCACTTGCTTGAACGTCGGCTGCATTCCTTCTAAAGCTTTGCTTGCATCTTCTGAAGAATTTGAGAAGATTAGTCATCACGTTGCTGACCATGGGATCACTGTAGGATCAGTGAAGTTGGACTCTGGCAAGATGATTGCTCGTAAAGATGCCATCGTGACCAAGATGACTGCAGGTATTCAATTCTTGTTCCGTAAGAACAAAATTACTTTGTTAAAAGGTCATGCTTCTTTTGAAGGTAAGGGTGCCGATGGCTATCAAGTCAAGATTGACGGTAAAGACAAAGAAGTAGTCACTGCTAAAAATGTGATTATTGCTACTGGCTCTAAAGCACGTCACCTACCAGGCATTCCTGTCGATAACGTTTTAATTAGCGATAACGAAGGTGGTCTGAAGTTTGATTCTATTCCGAAGAAGCTGGGCGTCATTGGTGCCGGTGTAATCGGTCTGGAGTTAGGTTCTGTTTGGCGCCGCGTTGGTTCTGATGTAACTATTCTTGAAGCGCTCCCATCTTTCTTGGGCGCATGTGATCAAGGTATTGCTAAAGAAGCACAAAAGATCTTCACCAAGCAAGGCCTCAAAATTAATATGGGTGTCAAGATTGGTGAGGTAAAGGCTGATAAAAAAGGCGTAGTTGTTAACTACACTGATAGTGAAGGCAAGGCTCAGAAATTAGAGTGCGACCGTCTAATCGTTTCAGTTGGCCGCGTTCCCAATACTGAAAAATTGGGTCTCGATAAGATTGGCCTCAAAGTGGATGAGCGTGGCTTCATTCCAATTGATGATCACACTTGCGCTACAGCAGCTCCTGGCGTTTACGCCGTTGGTGACGTTGTACGTGGACCGATGCTGGCCCATAAAGCAGAAGATGAAGGCGTGCTTGTTGCCGAAACGATTGCTGGTCAAAAACCGCATATCGATTACAACTGCATTCCTTGGGTAATCTACACAGATCCTGAAATTGCTTGGGTTGGTAAAACTGAAGAGCAGCTAAAACAGGCTGGCATTGCTTATAAAGCAGGTCAGTTCCCATTTGCTGCTAACGGTCGTGCATTGGGCATGGATCGTGCTGATGGCTTTGTCAAAGTATTGGCCGATGAAAAAACTGATGAAATCTTAGGCGTTCATATTATTGGACCAAATGCTTCAGACTTAATTGCAGAAGCAGCGGTAGCGATGGAGTTCAAAGCTGCAGCTGAAGATATTGCTCGTATCTGTCATCCACACCCAAGCTTATCGGAAGTGGTTCGCGAGGCAGCATTAGCGACGGATAAACGTGCATTAAACATGTAATTGAAAGCATTAGAGTATTACCATCAAGAGTTAAAGGCGCGCGGGTATCAAAGTGATCCCGCGCAGCTTGCTGCTATTGAGCGCTTGCAGCGCTGTGAAGATGAGTGGATTGCTTACAAAGAAATTCGTAGCAATGGCTTAAAAAAGAAACTCTTTAAACCGAAACTTCCCCGTGGCGTGTATTTATGGGGTGGAGTAGGTCGTGGCAAATCCTTTCTCATGGATTGCTTCTATGCAGCTTCCCCCTTAGAAAAAAAGATTCGCATTCATTTTCATGAGTTCATGCGAGAGGTGCATCGCGAGCTTCATGAGCTCTCCGGCATGGCCGATCCATTAGATGAGCTTTCTAAAAGAATTGCTAAGAGATATCGACTGATTTGTTTTGATGAGTTCCACATCAATGACATTGCCGATGCAATGATTTTGTATCGCCTGTTGAGCGCGCTCTTTGAGGATCGCGTCCAATTTGTGATGACCTCGAATTATCAGCCTAGCCAGCTTTATCCAAATGGCTTACACCGCGATCGTTTATTGCCAGCAATCAAATTATTGGAAGAGCAGCTTGATGTAATGAATGTTGATGCTGGCAATGACTATCGCCGTGTACAGATGGCTCAAGTTGAGGCTTACCTGACACCGGTTAATGCAGAGACCCATACTGTATTAATGCAGATGTTCAAAACCTTAATAGGTAATCAAAAAGAAACTACCAAACCCGTTCTTCGCATTGAGTCTCGAGAATTAAGGCCTTTGCACATGGCCGAGGGTGTAGTTTGGTTTGACTTTCAGACCCTCTGTTGTGGCCCAAGGTCGCAAAACGACTATTTAGAGATTGCGAACCAGTTTCATACGGTCATTTTGTCGGGAGTGCCTTATATGCCTCCCAGAATGACCAATGAAGCACGCCGCTTTATTTGGCTAATTGACGTCTTATATGACCATAAAATCAAATTAATCATCTCTGCAGAGGTCCCAGCGGTAGATTTGTACACTGAGGGCCAAATTACCAGTGAGTTCTCCAGGACGGTTTCTCGCCTAATTGAGATGCAGTCTCGTGATTACCTAGATGCACCTCGCCGGGTAATTGACACCAGCTTGACCTAAAATAGGGTCATGACTAGTAATTCCAGCCTCAACGCAGACTTACACTGCCATTCCGTAGTTTCCGATGGAACTTTAACGCCAGAGCAGTTGGCTGAGCGCGCCTATGCAAATGGTGTGCGTTTATGGGCTTTAACTGATCATGATGAATTAGGTGGCCAGCAGAGAGCTCAGGCCGCTGCGAGCTCATTGGGTATGGATTACCTTTCCGGGGTCGAAATTTCTGTGACCTGGATGAGTCAGACAATTCACATTGTTGGCTTGGGAATTGATGCTGCTCATGCAGGCATTTTGGAGGGCTTGCGTCTGACTCGCGAGGGTCGCGGTAACCGCGCTAAGCAGATGGCCGAACAATTATTAAAAGCAGGTATCCCTGGTGCCTATGAAGGCGCACTGCATTTTGCCGGCAATCAAGAACTGATTTCTCGCACGCATTTCGCACGCTTTTTAGTTGAGCAGGGCGTATGTCGCGACACCGATCAAGTCTTTAAAAACTATTTAGTAGAAGACAAGCCGGGTTATGTTCCTCACCTCTGGGCAACATTAGATGATGCAGTCGCTTGGATCAAGAATGCCGGTGGCGCTGCGGTGATTGCGCATCCTGGCCGTTACAAGCTGAGCGCCATGCAGATGGATGAGCTCTATAAGCACTTCAAAGAAATCGGCGGCATAGCGATTGAGGTGATTACGGGTAGTCATAGTCCAAATCAATATCAAACCTATGGCAAGATTGCTCAGCACTATGGATTTTTAGCTTCTAGGGGATCGGATTTTCATGATCCAGAAGAGAGTTATATTGATCTCGGTACCTTGCCGCATTTGCCTGATCACTTAACCCCTGTTTGGTCACTTTTCCATTAACCGATTTTTCCTTTTTGCTTAACTAGTTTTAATTACCTTTAAAGAATAAAGATCAAGATGTTTGCAGAACGTGTTCTATCTGGCATGCGACCAACTGGTAGCTTGCACCTCGGCCACTACCATGGTGTTTTAAAGAATTGGGTTCGCTTGCAGTCCGAGTATCCATGCTACTTTTTTGTAGCAGACTGGCATGCCTTAACAACTCACTATGAAACCCCGGATGTGATTGAGCAATCGGTATGGGACATGGTGATTGACTGGTTGGCTTGTGGCGTTGATCCAAACCAAGCCACATTATTTATTCAGAGCAAGGTGCCTGAGCATGCAGAACTCTTCTTATTGCTTTCTATGGGCACGCCTCTAGGTTGGTTGGAGCGTGTACCAACCTATAAAGATCAGATCGAAAAGCTGAAAGAAAAAGATTTGCAGACTTATGGTTTCTTGGGTTATCCCTTGTTACAGGCTGCGGATATTTTGATGTATCGTGCGCAGTTTGTTCCAGTAGGCGAAGACCAAGTACCTCACGTAGAGATGACACGTGAAGTGGCGCGCCGCTTTAACTATCTTTATGGTCGCGAACCTGGTTTTGAAGAGAAGGCGCTAGAGGCGGTTAAAAAATTAGGCAGCAAACGTGCCAAGATGTACGCCGAGTTGCGCGTGGCTTTTCAGGAGCGGGGCGATGATGAGGCGCTAGAAGAGGCCAAAGCTTTGTTACAAGAAGCGCAAAGCCTCTCTATGGCCGACCGCGAGAGATTGTTTGGCTTCTTAGAGGGTGCTCGCAAAATTATTCTTCCTGAACCTCAAGCTTTGCTGACAACGGCATCACGCATGCCAGGCATTGATGGTCAGAAAATGTCCAAGTCTTACGGCAATACGATTAGCATTCGCGAAAAACCAGAAGAGGTGATTCGTTCGATCCGTACCATGCCAACCGATCCTGCGCGAGTGCGTAGAACCGATCCGGGTGATCCTGCGCGTTGTCCAGTGTGGCAGTTGCACACCGTCTATTCCAATGAAGAAACCAAGGCTTGGGTTCAGAAAGAATGTCAGTCTGCAGGTATCGGCTGTTTGGAGTGTAAGCAACCCGTCATTGATGCGATTCTTGCTGAACAGCAGCCCATGTTTGAACGTGCTCAGAAGTACTTGGACGATCCTAGCTTGCTGCGCTCGATTATTGCAGATGGTTCTGACAAGGCTCGTAAAGTGGCTCAAGAAACGATGCGCGAGGTCCGTGAGGCTATGGGCTTGGCGTACGATTAAGGTTCCTTGATGACAAGCCATGAAGTAATTACAGCTGCCTCACCCTGGGTAAGGCGTTTTGCACAAGTGATTCCGAAGGATGGCAGGGTCTTAGATCTCGCCTGCGGAGCAGGTAGGCACACTGCTTTATTGGCTTCTTTAGGTCATCAAATCCTGGCTGTTGACCAAGATATTTCTGCGCTTGAGCCGCTTCAAATCAGCTCTATCCAAATTCAAGCACTAGATCTTGAGGGTTCGGACTGGCCTTTGCTAAACCAACAGTTTTCAGCCATTGTGGTGACGAATTATCTATACCGCCCATTTTTGGATCAATTGCCCAAAATGCTGACTGAGGGCGGTGTTTTAATCTATGAAACCTTTGCCGATGGAAACGCTGAGTTTGGCAAACCCTCAAACCCTAATTTCCTGCTAAAACCTGGGGAATTACTGGCTTTGGCGCAGCATTCTGGCCTTAAAGTGATAGCCTACGAAGATATTTACCTTGATCAACCTAAACCAGCCATGGTTCAGCGGATTTGTGCCGTAAAAGGGCATTTAAAAGGGTACGTTCCGTTACAATTTGGTGGTTAACATTCAGATAATTCAGACACATTCAGTGACTACTAAAACACAATCCCAAGCTAATAAAAAGCCTATTGCAGGCAGTATGCCTGCCATTGTGACGCCGATGTTCGAGGATGGAAGTTTGGATTTTCCAGCTTTACGTTCCTTGCTGGATTGGCACGTTGCTGAAGGCTCCGATGGAATCGTCATCGTTGGTACGAGCGGAGAGTCTCCCACCGTATCCGTAGAAGAGCATTGCGAACTGATTAAAGTCGCTGTTGAGCATATTGCTGGACGCATTCCAGTAATCGCCGGCACTGGTGGAAATTCCACTACCGAAGCAATCGAGCTAACAAATTTTGCCAAGTCGGTTGGTGCTGACGCCAGCCTCCAGGTTGTTCCTTACTACAACAAGCCAACTCAAGAGGGTATGCATGCCCACTTCAAGAAAATAGCGGAGTCGGTTGATTTGCCAGTAATCCTTTATAACGTTCCGGGCAGAACTGTCGCGGATCTTGCTGGTGAGACCACTGTTCGTTTAGCCGGGGTGCCGGGCATTATCGGTATTAAGGATGCTACTGGCAGCATTGAGCGTGGCACTTTATTGCTGGCTGATCTAAAGCGTGCTGGACATGCTGATTTTTCAGTATTTTCTGGTGACGATTTGAGTGCGGCAATGCTCATGTTGATGGGTGGGAAGGGTAATATTTCCGTCACTGCCAATATTGCCCCACGTCTAATGCATCAATTGTGCCAGGCAGCAATGTCTGATGATGTTGTCAAGACGCGCGCTATTCAATACCAATTATTGGCTGTGCATAAAGCCATGTTTACTGAGGCAAATCCGATTCCTGTGAAATGGGCTCTGCATGAAATGGGCAAAGTTACCGCTGGAATTCGATTACCTTTAACCCCTTTAAGTGTTGCTTTGCGTGAACCTTTGAAGACTGCAATGAAACAGGCCGGCTTACTATGACGAATGTGATGCAACTATTGCGCCAGTATTGCGCAACTTTATTTATTATTTCTTTGGCAAGTCTTTCGCTGCTGGGATGTAAATCGGTAACAACGAACGATACGGTTGATTACAAATCTGCTGGCGCTGTTCGTGGGCCTAATTTGTCTTATCCTCCAGACCTCATTACCGCTCAAGCCGATCGTAGGTATATCGTTCAAGATGGCTCCGCCACGATGTCTGAGTACAACGCTGCAGTAAAAAAATCAGTACAGACTCGCAAGAATGTCATGACGGGCATTCCAGGTATGCGCATTGCTCGTGATGGTGAGCGTCGTTGGTTGGTTGTTGAAAAACCTGCTCCTGAGCTCTACCCACAAATTAAAGATTTCTGGCAAGAGAATGGTTTCCTACTAGTTATTGATTCACCATCTACTGGCATTATGGAGACGGACTGGGCAGAGAATCGCGCCAAGATTCAACAAGATTTCATTCGTAACATTGTTGGGGGCGCCTTAGATTCAATTTATGACACTGGTGAGCGTGATAAATACAAAACCCGTCTTGAGGTGAGTAAGCCTGGTGAAACCGAGGTATACATTACTCAGCGCGGCGCCCTTGAAGTATGTACAACAGATAGTACCGGCGCCTGTATCTCCACAATTTGGACTGCCCGCCCAAATGACCCTGAGCTCGAAGCAGCATTCTTAGCCCGCTTGATGGAGCGCTTGGGAATGACGCAAGAAATGGCCAAGGCTCAAGTTGCAGCACCATTAGGTCCTAAGACACCAAAAGCGAAGTTAGTTCAAGAGGGTGTGAATACTGCCTATATTGAGATGGCGGCAGGCTTTGATCGTGCATGGCGTGACACTGGTCTTGCTTTGGATCGATCTAACTTTACAGTTGAAGATCGTAATCGCGCTAATGGCATTTACTACGTTCGTTATGTTAATCCTAAGGATTTGGGCGATACCAAGGGATTCTTCTCCAACCTATTTAGCAGCAAGGACGACTCTAGCTTGAAGGCAAAGAAATATCTCGTAGTGGTTAAGTCTACTGGCGATAATTCTTCAAGTATTTATGTTCAAAATGCTGATGGCAAACCTGAAAACTCCGCTGCCGGATTACAACTATTAAAGTTGCTTACTGAACAAATGTCTCGGTAAGCATCACGTTAAAAAACGGAAGCAATAAAAAAGCCGCTTTTCAGCGGCTTTTTTTCTTCATGAAGAAGATTATTTCTTAGCGTCAGCTGGGGTAGCAGGAGCAGCAGCTGGGGCAGCAGGAGCATCAGCAGCAGGAGCAGCTGGGGCAGCAGGAGCAGCAGCAGGAGCGGCTTCAACAGGTTTTGCTTCTTCTTTTTTACCGCAAGCGGCCAAAGCGATTGCCAACATTGCTAGGAGTGCGAGTGACTTCTTCATTTGTAATTTCCTCTTAAAAAATTATTATTAATAACCGGTTATTAATACTTGGAATTTACAGGGTTACCCCTTAGGTATTTTCCAGTAGACATTATAGCCATCTCTTTATTTGGCGCTAGAAAACTAGCCAGCCAGCCTCATAGGCCTCAAAGAGACTGTTGTTCGGTTCAATTGCGCCTAAGGAGCCTTTGAGACTTCTCTTGGCAGCCAGTTTGGACCAAGCTGCCTGTGTTTTCTTATCTTGCCCCTTGGTGACATCCTCTCCGTTGCAGTAAATTCTTCCACCCAGGGCTAGTAGTCGTGTTTGGGCGTGAGGAAGCAGGGCTTGCTTGGAGATCTGAAGCTTAAATTCTTTGAGGGAAAGATCATTTGCGGAACCATCAAACAATGCCTGGGGTTTTGGTTCGCTCAGGTAGGCAGTAATACCAGGAAGAAAAGTGTCTACGCGATCTAGTTTCAATCCTTTTAATTTTGCAGTTACCTGCGCAATGATTTCTTCTGGAAGTTGTTCTGGGCTGTGAGTTGCTTTTTGTAGTGGATCGGCAAAACGCTGTTCTAGCTCGGGGATGTCCTCAAGTGATTCAGCTAGACGCCATAAACCTTCTTGTAGGATTTCTTTATAACTTTGCGCTCTAAAGCCCACCGACCAAGTTTGACAGCCGCCATCTAAAGCAATGCCATCGTGAGCAACGTGGGGAGGCAGATACAGCATATCGCCTGGCTCAAGATCCCACTCCTGTTCTACTCTAAAGTTCTGCAAGATCTTTAAAGGGAGATTGGGATTGAGACTTAAATCCTTTTGTTCAGAAATGCGCCAGCGTCGACGTCCTGACATCTGAATTAAAAAGACATCATAAGAATCAAAGTGTGGCCCGACTCCACCACCTGGCCCCGCAATGCTAATCATTAAATCGTCTAGGCGAGCATCTGGAATAAAGCGAAACCAAGAAAGTATTTTTGCTGCCGCTGGATGTCTTGCTTCCATGCCTTGAAGTAGGAGTGTCCAGTCCGGTGAATCAAGTGGTGGGATGGATTTCTTTTTAAAGGGGCCATTTAAAAAAGTCCAGGGCTTGGCCTGAATTAATCTAGATTCAACAGCATCATCACCGGCGATTTTGAATAACTCTTCGGGGGATATTGCACTACCCAAGGGCTCGCCTATTTTTTTTGCAAGCTCAAAGGCGGGGATGGCGCCGCGCACCAATAGAGGTTTTTTGTGCCAATAGGATTTCATGAACTTCTCAGGGCTGATGCCCCCCAGAAGGGCCCATGGGATGTCAAGAGGGAGGTTTTGGGGCGCCTGCGGAGGATCGTAGGGCTTGCTCAAGTAAAATGAGTTCATATAGTCAGAAGCTGTTTAAAACACAATGTTGAATGAATTACGCATGAAGATCGAAAAAAATACTGTTGTATCCCTGCGCTACAAATTAACTGATGCGCAAAACAATATTATCGAGGAACCAGATTCTCCGATGGTATACCTGCATGGAGGGTATGAGTGTACTTTTCCGAAGATTGAAACTCTATTAGATGGTCAAGATGTGGGCTACGAAGCCAGCATTCAGCTTGAGCCGAGCGAGGCATTTGGTGAGTACGACCCTGAATTATTGAAGATTGAGCCACGTGCACGCTTTCCGGAGCCTTTGGAAGTGGGGATGCAGTTTGAGGGCGTACCAGATGCTGAAGAAGAGGGTGAGTCTAGTGATGTGGATGAGGAGCCCTTGATTTATACCGTTACCGATGTAGCTGATAGCCAGGTAGTCTTAGATGGCAATCATCCACTAGCTGGTATGGCTTTGCGATTCTGGGTGCAGGTAGAAGATATTCGCGCTGCAACTGATGAAGAAATTGAAAATCGCCATGCTGAAGGTAGCGAAGCATTTGCATTTGGAATGCCTGATGATGCCGATGAGCTTGATGATGACTTTGTAGATAAGGCTATCAATCCTGGCGGCCCATCACCAACGCTGCATTAACTTATTCTTTAAGCCATTCTTTTAAAGCACCAAGGTCACGCTTGGTATCACTTGCTTCATTGGCATCAGATGCTGGTGTGTTGCTTAATTTAGCGATTACTTTTTCGAGAGCTGCAATTTTGGCTTCTTGCTCTAAAGTTGCATCAATCAAACCCTTCAATGCCATAGATACTGGATCATCTACATTGGGTGTTACGCCATAGGCGGAGAAGTACTCTTTTACTTTGCTATCTGGTGTGCTTGCCTGCGGTAAATCTGGATGCAAAATGCGCGCAGGAATTCCGACTGCAGTTGCGCCGGCGGGGATTTCTTTTAGGACTACGGCATTAGATCCAACTCGAGCGCCATCACCCACAGTAAAGCCGCCAAGCACTTTTGCTCCCGCACTAATCACTACGCCTTTACCCAAAGTAGGGTGACGCTTTACTCCTTTATAGAGAGAAGTTCCGCCTAAAGTAACGCCTTGATAGATGGTGCAATCATCACCAATTTCGGTGGTCTCTCCGATCACGATTCCTAGACCATGGTCTAAAAAAACACGACGACCAATCTTTGCACCAGGATGAATTTCAATACCGGTAATGAAGCGGGCTAGCATTGACAGAAGACGTGCAATCCATTTCAAGCCCAAGTTCCACAGACCATGAGATGCTCGATGAATCCAGACAGCATGCAATCCTGGGTAGCAGGTGATGACCTCGAGACGATTTCTCGCAGCGGGGTCGCGCACTATGATGGAATCGACTTGGTCGAAAAGTGAATTGAACATAAATGAATTTTAACGGGTAAAGGCCAAATTTATTTTCTTAAGAGCATCTGCTTAGCAATGCCACGTAGAAGATCTATTTCTTCTTTGTGTAGGCGAGTTCTGGCAAATAGTGCTTGTAAGCGTGGCATGAGTTTTTTGGGGTTGGCAGGATCAAGATAGCCAATGGCCTCTAGCCCTTCACGCCAGTGCTCCAGCATGGCGGCAACGGCAGCAGGATCGGCATAATCCACTGCTTCAAGGCTTGAATTGATTGGTTTAGCCCCTTCATCCTTACCCAAGGCTTCCCTGAGGGTAAAGGCACAAACCATGATGGCTTGAGCGAGGTTTAGAGATGGATAGAGCGGGTTTGCATCGAGCCAAACCCGGTGCGTACAAAGCGAGAGATGGTGGTTATCTAAGCCGGTGCGCTCGGGCCCAAATAGAAGAGCCACACGCTGTTTGCCAGCAATCGCAGCCTGAATCAGGGGGCGGGCATCTGCCCAACCGATTGCTGGTGGTCCAAACTCACGATCACGACTAGTTAATCCCAGGACTAGGGGGCAGTCTTGAACGGCTGACTCAAGTGACGCGCTCTCTTGACTGGATTCCAGGACATCAACGGCCCCACTAGCTAGGGCGATTGCCTCAGGCGTCTGGGCCACCCCCGAAATCTTTGGAGAAATCAGTTTCAGATCGCTAAATCCCATGGTTTTGAGTGCGCGCGCAGCTGAACCCACGTTTCCGGGGTGGCTGGTTTCAACTAAAACCCAGCGTAATAACTGTGCCTGTGCGGTATTCATATTGAAAAGGTTTCTTTAGGGGCTTGGGAGTTCAAATAGGCAATCGTTTAGAATCAGGGTGTTAGCTCCTTATTGTCATGCAGTTTGCAATTTGGTGAGCTTGTTCTTATTTAATTTGTCCATCAATACTATGCATCCCATGTTAAATGTGGCCGTTAAGGCTGCCCGTCGTGCCGGAACCGTGATTAATAGAGCTTCTCTGAATTTAGAGCGGCTTCAGGTTGACCGCAAACAACATAATGACTTTGTTACCGAGGTGGACAGACAGGCTGAAGCGGCCATTATTGAGACGCTCAGCGAAGCTTATCCAACGCACGGATTTTTGGCTGAAGAGACTGGCGCTCAAAATACCGATGCAGAAAACGTATGGATCATTGATCCCTTGGATGGCACAACCAACTTTATTCATGGTTTCCCGCAATATGCGGTTTCGATTGCGCTGTCAGTCAATGGCATCACTCAGCAAGCAGTGGTGTATGACCCAACTCGAGATGAACTTTTTACCGCTACTCGTGGCGCTGGCGCTTATTTAGATCGTCGGCGTTTGCGTGTTGCTACTCAAGATCGTTTAGCTAATTCTTTACTCGGCACTGGTTTTCCATATCGGGAAGATCAGGATTTAGAAAAGTATTTAAAAATCTTTGCTGATATGTCGCGAAATTGTGCGGGCCTGCGTCGTCCTGGTGCCGCATCTCTCGATTTGGCTTATGTTGCTGCAGGTCGTTACGATGGATTCTTTGAGAGCGATCTCAAGCCGTGGGATATGGCTGCAGGTGCTTTATTGATTACTGAGGCCGGTGGACTCATTGGCAACTACCGCGGAGAAGAGGGCTTCTTGCAAAGCGGTGAGGTCATGTGTGCAAACCCACGCATCTTTGCTCAGATGGTGCAGTGCTTATCTAAATACTCGACCTGCTAAATTGAGTCGGTGAATTAAGTTTTAATCAGGTCGGCGTATCGAACGCCGTCTTGGTTAATGAGTAGCGCACTTGCGCGTGGGCGTCCACTGTCGGGATGATCTAAATCCCAATCCGATAAGACCCAGCGTTGCCACTCTTGGCCCATCAGATGCTCTTGATGGTGCTTAGGAAGATGAGTATGCCCATGAATCAATTGATTTCCTGCTTGATCTCTTAGTACTGCCGCACATGCTGTTAAGGTAACGTTCGTTTTGGCTTGAGCCTCTGCGGCAGAAGATTGAGCCGCACGCTGATATTGCGCACCACTATTGTTACGGAGATGATTCGCAATCGAGCGACGCCAATTGAGAGGCAATTTCAAGAATAATTTTTGAATCCAAGGTTTTCGAACCCAGCCGCGAAATACTTGATAGCCAATATCTGCTGTGCAAAGCGAGTCGCCATGACAGAGAACATATTCAGATCCAGCAATTTCGACCTTGCTTGGATCGGGCATCAATGTCATACCCGTTTTGCTCAAGAAATGCTTTCCAACTAAAAAATCTCGATTACCGTGAAGGTAATAGGTTTTCACTTTAGTGGAGAGTGTTGCAAGCGCATGTTTCACTTCTTGTTGAAAAGGTGAGTGTAAGGCAGCATCATCTCCAACCCAATACTCAAACAAGTCTCCCAGGATAAATACAGCCTCTACCTTGGGAGCATCTTTTTCACAAAAATCAAAAAATCGTTGCGCCGTCAAGGGCATTGACGGCGTGAGATGTAAATCAGAAATGAATAACGCGCTTGCGTATTGCGGGATCATTCCTCGAGAACGCTTGCCTTTTCAATAACCACATCTTCTGTCGGAACATCTTGATGAAAGCCAGCGTTACCGGTCTTTACTTTGCGAATCGCATCTACCACATCAAGGCCATCAGTAACCTTACCAAAAACCGCATAACCCCAGCCTTGTGCGCTTGGTGAAGTGTGATTCAAGAAATCATTGTCATTGACGTTAATAAAAAATTGGGCTGTCGCAGAGTGCGGATCGCTAGTGCGCGCCATGGCTACTGTGCCACGGTCGTTCTTCAGGCCATTGTTTGCCTCATTCTCAATTTGGGCGCCAGAAGATTTTTCTTTGAGGCCGGCAGTCATACCGCCGCCTTGAATCATGAAGTTATCAATTACGCGGTGGAAAATCGTGCCATCGTAGTGACCGCTTTTAACGTACTGTAAAAAATTGGCAACTGTCTTTGGTGCTTTAGCAGCATCTAAGGTGAGGGTGATATCCCCCTTATTTGTTTTGAGTAGAACTTTAGCCATGGTGAATTAACTTTCTAGTGAGTTAGTAGATAAAAGAAAAAATTATTTTGAACTAGGTGTTGTCAGCGGGACTGTTGGTGCAGCCCTCTTTTTGGGCGGCTTCAATATCTCCATGAGTGCTTTTGCACGATTGGTGTATTGACGCTGATTGAGGGCGGCATCCTTTGCTGCATTGTCATAGGACTGTGCGGCAAGGCGAATATAGACCTCACCTAAGTTGGCTGCGGCAACCGTATAGCTAGGGCGCAACTTCAAAGCAAGCTCTAAGTAATCCCTTGCCTCAATCCAATTGCCTTGATTGGCTGCTAATGCAGCTAGGTTGTTATAGGGCTCTGGTAACTCTGGAAATTGTTGAGTAATTTCTATTAAAGTCTTCTTGGCTGCATCCCACTGGCGCATTTCAATCTGCATACGCGCTTTGACATAACGTAACTGCACATTACCTGGTGTTTTCTTGAGGCGCTGGTTAATGAGGTCAATGGCTTCCGGATATTTTTTGGCCTTTACTAATTTTTCAATATCAGACGGAACCCCATTTTTGGTTACTGGATCTGGTTCAATAATTAAAAAGGATAGAAAAGGCACAGCTACGGAGTCTGAAAGCTCTGAATTGAATTGATCGTATCCACCATCGTTCCCAGCAAGTCGCGGAGGGTCATTGGGTCCGTATGAGCCTACATAGGGTGCTTGGACCCCATGAGAGGCTCCGGTCGAGGCAGTATTTAGGGCCTTGATTTCAGCATCTGCTAGTTGTTGGCCAGGGGTGCTACACCCCGCAAGTAGTAAAGCAGCAAAAATAGCGCTCAAGCCGCATAAGTGGGCTGGATACAGTGAAAATGGGTTAGCTGGCATAGGGGGCGGGGTGAAAAACGGGCTCATTCGATATACTCAGCGCTCAGTCTAACAAATTGGCGCTACTTGCCCACCTTTATAGCCCCTATGCTGCAAATCTATAACACTCTCAGTCGGTCTAAGCAGGCCTTTAAACCCATCGAGCCAGGCAAGGTCAAGATGTACGTCTGCGGCATGACGGTCTATGACTTTTGCCATATTGGGCATGCCAGGGTGATGATTGTGTTTGATATGGTGGTGCGCTGGTTGCGAGCTAGTGGCTATGAGGTAGTTTATGTGCGCAATATCACTGATATTGACGACAAGATTATCAATCGCGCAATTGAGAATGGTGAACCTATTTCTGCGTTGACCCAGCGCTTCATTGATGCAATGCATGCTGACTCTGACGAGTTGGGTCTAATGCATCCAGATCACGAGCCCCGTGCAACCGATTACATCAGTCAAATGCAAGGCATGATTGGTCGTTTGATAGAAAAAGAATTGGCCTATCAGGGCGATGATGGCGACGTCAATTTCGCTGTTCGCTTATTCCCCGAGTACGGCCGCCTCTCTGGTAAATCTTTAGATGAATTAAATGCTGGTGAGCGTGTTGCCGTTGGTGGTGGCAAACGGGATCCCTTAGATTTTGTTTTATGGAAAAGCGCTAAACCAGAAGAGCCAGCAGATACCCGTTGGAAATCTCCTTGGGGTGAAGGTCGTCCCGGATGGCATATTGAGTGTTCTGCTATGTCCTGCGATTTACTGGGCGAGCATTTTGATATTCATGGTGGCGGTGCCGATTTGCAATTCCCACACCATGAGAACGAGATCGCTCAGAGCGAAGGCGCTCTGTATGGCCAAGATCACACTGCTAGCGATGAACCTTTCGTAAATTACTGGATGCACAACGGACATATTCGTGTGAATGAAGAAAAAATGTCCAAGTCCTTGGGTAATTTTTTCTTGATTCGGGATGTTCTAAAGAATTTTGATCCTGAGGTCTTACGCTTCTTTATGTTGCGTGCTCACTATCGTAGTCCGATTAACTATAGTGATGCCCAGCTAGAAGAGGCTCGCTCAGGCTTGGTTCGCCTATACACAGCGTTGGCGCAAGCGCCAGCAAGCAATCAGGCTGTAGACCCTCATTCACCATGGGCTAAACGCTTTGCTGATGCTATGAATGATGATTTCAATACGCCTGAGGCTATTGCAGCTCTTTTTGATTTGGCGAGTGAAGTGAATCGTGCGCAGGGCGATGAGAAGGTGCAATTAGCCGCTACTCTCAAAGGATTAGCTGGAACCCTGAACTTTTTGCAGCGAGACCCAACCCTATTCTTGCAAGAAGGATCTCGTGGTGCTGACGCAGATTTATCTGCTGCTGAAATTGAAGAGCAGATCGCTGCACGAGTTGCGGCAAAGCAAGCCAAAGATTTTGCTAAAGCAGATTTGATTCGCAAGATTTTATTGGAGCAGGGTGTAGTCTTGGAAGATAAACCTGGTGGCCTGACTGAATGGCGCAGAAATTAAGTAGTTCAATTCGTGATTGAGAATGCATTTTGACTAAAGCAGCAGAGCAAGAAATTTTTGAAGAATTAGCCCCAGAGTATTGGGAGCAGGCTTGTGCTGAGTTGATGAAGCAAGACCGCATCCTAAAAAAGTTGATTCCAAAACATGGGTCGGTATTTTTGAGAACGCGCGGCGATGCATTCACAACACTGGCCAGATCGATTGTCGGTCAGCAAATTTCTGTAGCGGCAGCTCAGTCAGTATGGAATAAAGTCTTGCTTGCCGCTAAAAACAAAGTAAACCCTAAAAATATCCTTGCTTTAAGTATTGAAGAATTGCGTGCAGCTGGTTTATCGGGTCGTAAGGTTGAGTACATCCGTGATTTAGCCGAGCATTTCAATTCTGGCCGTTTACATGCCAATCAGTGGAAAGGCATGGAAGATGAAGCCATCATCAAAGAGTTATGTGAAATTCGGGGTATTGGGCGCTGGACAGCTGAAATGTTCCTTATTTTCAACATGGTTAGACCTAATATTCTCCCTTTAGATGATGCTGGTCTAATTAAGGCTATTTCCCTCAATTACTTCAGTGGAGAGCCTGTGAGTAGGCATGAGGCCCGTGAAGTAGCAGCAAATTGGGCCCCTTGGCGCACTGTAGCCACCTGGTATATGTGGAGAAGTCTCGACCCCATTCCCGTTGAATATTAAAATCAAGCTATGAAAACGACTTTCCTGGATTTTGAGCAGTCAATCGCTGAACTAGAGTCAAAGATTGAAGAGCTGCAGTTTGTGCAAGATGAATCATCAGTAGACATCTCTGATGAGATCAAAACGCTTACCGAAAAAAGTCAGCAGCTGACTAAAGACATTTACGCCAACCTCAGTCCTTGGCAAGTTTCACAAGTGGCGCGTCATCCTCAGCGCCCTTATACCCTCGATTATGTTGGCGCTTTATTTACAGATTTTCATGAGCTTCATGGCGATCGCAATTTTGCGGATGATCAATCCATCATCACTGGCTTAGCCCGTTTCGAGAATCAACCCTGTGTAGTGATTGGCCATCAGAAGGGTCGCGACACGAAAGAGCGCGCCTTACGTAACTTTGGCATGAGTCGCCCAGAGGGTTACCGCAAAGCAAAACGCGTGATGCGCTTGGCTGAAAAATTTAAATTACCCGTGTTTACATTTGTTGATACCCCGGGTGCATTCCCAGGGATCGATGCAGAAGAACGTAACCAGTCCGAAGCGATTGGTCACAACCTCTATGTACAAGCCGAATTAGAAGTGCCTATCATCGCGACCATTATTGGTGAGGGTGGTTCTGGTGGGGCGCTTGCAATTGCAATGGGTGATGTAGTGTTGATGTTGCAGAACTCAACCTATTCTGTGATCTCACCTGAAGGTTGTGCGTCTATTCTTTGGAAGACTGCTGATAAGGCACCAGAAGCTGCTGAGCAATTGGGTTTGACTGCGCAACGTTTAAAAGCAATCGGCTTGATTGACAAGATTGTTACCGAGCCAACGGGTGGCGCACATCGTGATTACGAGACCATGATGAACAATATGCGCAAAGCCTTGGCTGAGTCACTGAAAACCTTTGATGGTATGAAAGTGGATGCGCTTCTTGAGCGTCGCCATGAACGCTTAATGAGCTATGGCAAGTTCAAGGAAATCGAAGCTAAGTCCTAAGGCGACTCTTCAGGCCGCCCCAATAGCAGCCAAACGCATTGGCCTCGCCTTAAGTGGTGGGCTTGATTCGGTTGTGTTGCTTGATGCCGTTTGCAAGGCAGTCCAAACAAATCCTAATAACTCAACTGAGATTTGGGTATTCCATATTCACCATGGTTTGCAAAAGTCTGCCGATCAGTGGCTTGAGTTTTGCGAAAAGCTGGCCAAAAAATACCGAGTTCATTTTGATTTCCGTTTATTGCATTTTGCAGATCAATCGCAAGGCAATATTGAAGCTCGGGCTAGGGCAGAGCGCTACGATGCCTTAACGGAGCTGTGCATTGAGCATGGCATTGAAGATCTACTCTTAGCCCACCATCAAAATGATCAAGCTGAAACCGTCATCTTGCAGCTCTTGCGAGGCTCGGGCGTTGCGGGTCTCTCTGCTATGCCCCGACATCGTGCCAATGCAAAAGATGCTGACGCTATTACCCTTTGGCGCCCGCTGCTAAATCAAAGTAAGGCCGAGCTAGAGGCCTATGCAAAAGAGCACAAACTCAAATGGGTGGAAGATCCCAGCAACCAAAATACGCGCTATCGCCGAAATGCGATTCGTAAAGACATCATTCCAAGGCTGGAGAAAATTCAACCAGCTGCAATTGCCAACTTAGCTCGTAGCGCAGACTTACTGGCTCAGTCACAAGCACTACTCGATCGCTTGGCTAGACAGGATGGTAAGCATATTTTTCAAGCTCAACGCTTAAAGCTAGCGCCTCTTTTGATTCTTGCAAAGGAGGATAAAGCTGCTGCCAATAATCTGATGCGTTATTGGCTTAAGTTAAATGATTTATCAATGCCATCCCAGGAGCGTCTTGAATCTTGGTGGAAGGATCTGATGGCTGTGAAAACAGATTCAAATTTGGCATGGCAGCATGATGAGGTGAGCATTTATTTATGGCGCGGCCTCTTACAGGTGGCAAATCGCAAAGTTGGCCAGTGGGTATTTCGCGATGTTCCCGCTCGGAGCAAGTCTTTGGGCTTGCCTGCTGACTGGGTTAAGGAAGCTCAAAAGCAGGGCCTGGTTGAGGAGAGGCCTCGTCAAGGGGCAGAAAAGCTCCAAATCAAGTCCAATACCCCACGAAAAACCCTCAAGAACCTTTTTCAGGAGTCAGATACACCGCCTTGGGAGCGCCAAGCGCCACTGCTCTATATCCATGATGAGCTGATAGCGGTTGCTGGAGTGGGGGCGAGCTACCCACATTTGGTATCAACTGGTAAGCGAGTGTTGCCCTGTTGGGAATGGTTTTAACTTAGTAAATTCCGCCGGATTCTTTTTGGCGCCGAATGGCATTGATGAGGATTGTTTTTTTTGATTCCTCGAAGCTGTATAAAGCGATATAGCCACTCTTTCCCCTTGAGATCACTAACTCTCTTTGATGGGTATTGCAAAGCCGCCCAAGTAGTGGGTGCCTGGCTAAGATTTTGATAGCCTCTTCAATTAATTCAATGGTGAGAAGTGCCTCACTTTTGTCATTTTCGATTAAGAAGTCAGTAAGCCGCTCTAGATCATCAAGTGCATGTGGAGCAAAAACAATTCTTACCAATTGCTAACTTTCAATGTGGATTTTTTCCCTGCGATACGAGCTTTCATTGCTTCGAAAACCTTGTCTGATTCAAAGACCTTACCATTTTTGATAACCCCTTCGCGTGCAATGTTGGCTTGCTGGATGAAGTTCCTGCGTATTTCCGCATTGATGCTAGCCTGCTTAATGGCCTCCACCATAAATGCGTGGGGAGTCATGCCAAGCTCTTTAGCTGCATTTGTTGCTTGTTGTTTAATTTCTTCGGTTAGTTTTAGGGAGGTTGTGCTGACTATGCTCATATCGGTCTCCTGGTGTTACTTTAGTAACACCAATCGTATCCCCAGACCAAGCTACTGTCAATGCCTAGCGTTTTGGATGATAAAAACCCTGTAAAATAAGCCCCTTTTAGACCCTAGGGAATGTAGTTCCCTATACATAGACAATACAACGGATTTATGGCTCTTATCGTTCATAAGTATGGCGGCACCTCAATGGGCTCAGTTGAGCGCATTCAGAACGTCGCTAAACGCGTTGCCAAGTGGATGCGTGCTGGTCACCAGGTAGTTGTGGTGCCCTCAGCGATGTCTGGCGAAACTAACCGTTTGCTTGGTTTGGCAAAGGACATCAATCCTGATGCCAATCCACGTGAACTCGATCAAATCGCCTCTACAGGCGAGCAGGTCAGCTCTGGCTTATTGGCTCTGGCATTACTGCGTGAAGGTGTTGATGCAGTGAGTTATGCTGGTTGGCAGGTAACAGTTCACACCGATTCTTCTTTTACTAAAGCGCGCATCAAGAGTATTGATGACAAGAAAATTCTTGCTGATCTTAATGCTGGACGTGCTGTAGTAGTTACTGGTTTCCAGGGCGTTGATCCAAATGGCAACATCACGACATTAGGTCGTGGTGGCTCTGACACATCAGCTGTTGCCATGGCTGCAGCACTGAAGGCAGATGAGTGCTTGATCTACACCGACGTTGATGGCGTCTACACAACTGACCCGCGCGTTTGTGAAGATGCACGTCGTTTGGACAAAATTACTTTTGAAGAAATGCTAGAGATGGCAAGTCTTGGTTCAAAGGTATTACAGATTCGTTCAGTGGAGTTTGCTGGTAAGTACAAAGTTAAAACCCGTGTTCTGTCATCGCTGACAGATCCGTTGATGCCCCTTGATGAAGAGATGAAGTCGGGCACCTTGATTACATTTGAAGAGGACAGCACTATGGAAGCCGCAGTTATTTCCGGCATCGCCTTTGCGCGTGATGAAGCAAAAATTACCGTTCTTGGCGTTCCTGATCGCCCAGGTATCGCTTATCAAATTTTGGGTCCGATTGCGGATGCCAATATTGATGTGGACATCATTATTCAGAATCAATCATTTGAAGGTAAGACAGACTTCACTTTTACCGTCCCGCGTGCTGATTATCAAAAAGCCCTGGACTTACTAAAGAACAATGTCCAATCCCATATCGAGGCTAAAGAAATTTCAGGTGACCCTAAGGTTTCTAAAGTGTCTGTAGTTGGTGTTGGTATGCGTTCCCATGTTGGCGTTGCCAGCAAAATGTTCCGCACATTGTCAGAAGAGGGTATCAATATCCTGATGATCTCTACTAGTGAAATCAAGATCTCAGTCGTTATTGATGAGAAATATATGGAGCTGGCAGTGCGTGCTCTCCATAAGGCTTTTGAGTTGGATCAGAAGTAAGAATCAGCATTAAACCGTTGTAAATCCCTGCAGTTATAGGAATCAGTTAAACTGTGGGGCGTTGTAAATGTATCAATACGGAGACGTGGCCGAGCTGGTCGAAGGCACTCCCCTGCTAAGGGAGCATCGGGGCTAAAACTCTGATCGGAGGTTCGAATCCTCTCGTCTCCGCCAAGCATTTTTGGCAATTTTTGTATTATTGCTATTTATTGGTGTGAAATCAGCCCCTTAACCGGGGCTTTTTTATTCTCTCAAAGATCCTACCCACCAGACTACCCACCACTAAAGCGCTGATTGATTTCTGATGAAGTGTGCTATTCCGTGGAGGAATATTACATATTGAATCCCTTTACTTCTCACGTTCACTCTCTTTGTGGATGATTCCCTTAATGAAAAATTTTTTGTTCTTATGGGGTCTTTATGAAAATCTGCGTAATAGGTGGTGGCGGAGCAATAGGTGGCTATCTTGCAGCCAAGTTGGCTAGAGCTGGTAATCAAGTCACGGTTGTCGCTAGAGGAAAAACTCTAGAGGCTATACAAAAAAATGGGCTCACTCTTCACATGGAGGGCGAGTCCATGCCGCTCGTTGCCAAGGTAAATGCAGTTGAAAAAATTACTGATGTTGATGCGCCAGACGTAGTAATGCTAGCCGTTAAAGCTCATCAAGTGGAGCCGATCATTGATGATTTAGCCAAGATTATTGGCCCCAATACCGTTTTAATACCGATGCAAAATGGAATTCCTTGGTGGTATTTCCAAAGACTATCAGGGGAATATCAGGATCATCCAGTAGAAACTGTTGATATGGGAGGATTAATAATGAAAAAAATTGATCCACGGAATATTCTTGGGTGTGTCGTATATCCGGCAACTTACACGGAGTCCCCTGGGGTTATTCGTCACGTAGAGGGTAATCGTTTCCCTATTGGCGAGCTTGATGGCTCGGTATCTGAACGGGCAAAAGAAATCTCTCAAATGATGACAGATGCCGGATTTAAATCACCTATATTGGAAGATATAAGGGGAGAGATCTGGTTAAAGTTGTGGGGCAATATGACGTTTAATCCAATTAGCGCCCTTACTCATGAGCATTTAGAGGGTATATGTCAATATCCATTAACCAAAGATTTAGCTCGCAATATGATGTCAGAGGCTCAGGCAATTGCTGAAAAATTGGGAGTTGTATTCAGGGTTGATATCGATCGCCGAATAGCCGGAGCTGAAAAGGTTGGCAAGCATAAAACGTCTATGCTGCAGGATTTAGAGGCAGGGCATAGCCTGGAAATTGATGCGCTCTTGGGTTCGGTAATCGAGTTAGGGCAGATTACCAATACACCCACACCATGCTTAAGTACTGTATTTGCTTTGACTAAATTACTGAATACCAAAGTTCAATCATCACATGGTCACTTGTGCTTGCCTTTGGCTGCTTGAATTTTAATAACGAAGTCATGTTGCACCTGTGTAGTAGCTTTAGCCGCCCCTTGAGGGCGGTTTTTTTTATTCTGACTTGCCTGCCTCAATACCCTTCCACCATTCACCCTTAAATTGACCCTGTAGCCAATCAATGCATTGACTCACCTTAGTAGGAACATGTTTGGGTGATGAAAAAACCGCATGGATTTCTTGAGTGGGTAGGGACCAATCTTGCATGACGGGTTTAAGAACCTTATCCTTTACTGACTGGTGTGCTACATACCAAGGAACTGCAGCTAAGCCCATGCCAGCTCTAGCTGAAGCCAAAATCGAAGATAAGTTATTGGAGGTAAAGGGGCCTTTAACCTCAATAGTTTCATTTTTATCTTTTGCATTTGTAAAGCTCCAGCGGTGATCGCCTTGAACAGTTGTATAAATTAAAGCTTGATGGTTACGAATATCCTCGGGATGTTTTGGAGCGGGGTGTTCTTTAAGGTACTTTGGGTTAGCTACTAAGACCCAGGGATTTAAGCCTAAAAATCGGGAGCCAAGTGAAGAATCTGGCAAACGACGCATACGAATAGCTAAATCAACCCCTTGTTCGATGAGGTTGATGTAGCGGTCGTCCATATTGAGGTTTACTTCTAGATCGGGATGATGCTCCATAAATTTCAGAATAGAGGGCATGAGAACGCGTCTTCCAAAAGCAACTGAAGAGCTTACTGTAAGTTTGCCGCGCACTTTTGACTGCATAAGGGACGCCAAGTGATCGGCCTCTTCAATTTCTCTTGCAATCCCTTTGCACTTTTCGTAATAAATCTTTCCGATTTCTGTGGGTGTTACACCTCTTGTACTGCGGTGCAATAAAAGTGTGCCCAAGCGTTTTTCCATGCTGGCAACAAATTTAGTTGCAGTCGGCTGGGTGATACCCAAATCCTCTGCAGCCTTACTGAATGAGCCTGTCTCAACCACTCGAATAAAGAGCGAAATGCCTTGTACGCGATCCATGATTTATCTTTTTAATTGGAATAAAGAGTTTTTACACTATTCCACCATGGAATACTAGATATAGATTTGCTGAGGTTCTCAAGCACTCTTAATTTGAAGATGATTCATTCATAACAAATTTAGGAGACGAGTCATGGCAAAGATGAAAGCGGCAATGGCAGCAGTATTGGTGATGGAAAAAGAAGGTGTGACTCAAGCATTTGGTGTTCCAGGTGCCGCCATCAATCCTTTGTATGCACAAATGAGAGAGCGTCAGTCTATCGCTCATGTGTTGGCAAGACACGTTGAAGGTGCTTCGCATATGGCTGAGGGCTATACCCGTGCTGCTCCAGGCAACATTGGTGTTTGTATTGGTACATCAGGCCCTGGTGGAACTGACATGATCACTGGCTTGTACTCTGCACAAGCTGACAGCATTCCAATTTTATGTATTACTGGCCAAGCACCACGTGCAAAGTTACATAAAGAAGATTTCCAGGCGGTTGATATTGCTTCGATCGCTAAGCCACTTACAAAAATGGCAACAACCGTATTAGAGCCTGCTTTAGTTCCTCGGGTATTTCAGCAGGCGTTTCATTTAATGCGCTCTGGCCGTCCAGGTCCTGTATTAATTGATTTACCAATTGATGTGCAAATGGCAGAAATTGAGTTTGATATTGATACCTATGAACCCTTGCCAGCTTACAAGCCTGCAGCTACCCGCAAACAAATTGAAAAAGCATTGGAGATGCTCGATGCTGCTGAGAAGCCATTAATTGTTTCTGGTGGTGGCGTTATCAATGCTGATGCTTCTGACTTATTGGTGAAGTTTGCTGAGATTGCTGGCATTCCAGTAATTCCAACCCTGATGGGTTGGGGGTCTATTCCTGACAGTCATCCGCTGATGGCTGGTATGGTTGGTTTACAAACATCCCATCGTTATGGCAATGCCACCATGTTGGCAAGTGATTTCGTATTGGGAATTGGTAACCGCTGGGCAAATCGCCACACTGGTTCAACAGAGGTGTATTGCAAAGGGCGCAAGTTCGTACACGTGGATATTGAGCCCACTCAAATTGGCCGTATCTTTACTCCAGACTTTGGCATTGTTTCTGATGCGAAGCTTGCCTTGGAGATGTTTGTTGAAGTGGCAACTGAAATGAAAAAAGCAGGTAAGCTTAAAGATAGAAGAAAGTGGTCTTCTGAGTGCTTGGCTAGAAAAAATTCTATTGAGTATCAGCGCAAGACTAATTTTAGTGACTCACCAATGAAACCTCAGCGTGTTTACCAAGAGATGGTTCAGACATTTGGTGAAGATGTTACCTATGTAAGCACAATTGGCCTGTCTCAAATTGCGGGCGCACAGTTCTTAAAAGTATTTAAGCCACGCCATTGGATTAACTGTGGCCAAGCAGGCCCCTTAGGCTGGACAGTTCCAGCTGCTTTGGGTGTATGCGCTGCTGATCCAACCAGAAAGATTGTGGCTTTATCTGGAGACTACGACTTCCAGTTCATGATTGAGGAGCTCGCCGTCGGCGCTCAATTTAAGTTGCCTTTTATCCAGATCTTAGTCAATAACAGTTATTTGGGATTGATTCGTCAGGCGCAGCGTGGCTTTGATATGGATTATTGCGTTCAGTTGGCATTTGATAACGTGAATGTTCCAGATAGCGCAGGAATTGTGAAGGGCTATGGCGTAGACCATGTTAAAGTAGTTGAGGGCCTAGGCTGCAAGGCGATACGCGTAGAGCGTGAAGAGCAGTTGGCACCGGCAATCGCGCAAGCAGAAGCTTGGATCGCAGAGTTTAAGGTACCGGTTGTAGTTGAGGTTGTACTTGAGCGGGTTACGAATATCGCCATGGGAACTGAAATTGACAATATCAACGAGTTTGAGCCTTTAGCGCAGTCCATAGAAGACGCTCCTACAGCCGTTCTTCAAGCTTAAGAACTTAATAAATATTTACAAGGGTAATTTATGCCACGTTTCGCCGCAAATTTAACGATGTTATTTACGGAAGACCCATTTTTGAATCGTTTCGCTCTTGCCCGTATTGGTGGATTTAAGGCGGTAGAGTTTTTGTTTCCATATGCATATTCAAAGGAAGAAATAAAAACTAATCTCGATACCTATGTTCTTAAGTTGGTATTACATAACTTGCCAGCAGGTGATTGGGATGCGGGAGAGCGAGGTATCGCATGTCATCCAGATCGCGTCGATGAGTTTCGCGCAGGTGTTACCAAGGCCGTTGAATATGCTACCTACCTCAATGTTGGCCAGCTCAATTGCTTGGCTGGTAAAGCGCCAGTAGGAGTCGATAGTAGGCTAGTGCATGAAACCTTTGTTAGTAATTTGAAATACGCTGCCGAGCAATTAAAAAAGGTAAACATTAAATTACTAATAGAGCCCATCAATACCTTTGATATTCCTGGGTTCTATCTGTCACGTACCCAGCAGGCAATTGACATCATAGATGAGGTTGGCTTGGATAATTTATATCTGCAATACGACATCTATCATGCTCAGCGCATGGAGGGAGAAATTGCCAACACAATACAAAAATTTTTACCCCGCATTGCCCATATCCAATTGGCCGATAACCCAGGGCGCAATGAACCAGGGACAGGTGAAATTAACTACGAATATTTATTCGGTTACCTGGACAAGATTGGCTACAAGGGCTGGATTGGTTGTGAATATAAGCCGCTTAAAAATACGGTAGCTGGTCTTGGGTGGATGCATCACCATGAGCATATTCAGCAGGACAGTATTTACTCTTAAGTTAAATAATTAAAAAATAGGAATAATGAATGAGTAATTCACAAAAAATTGGATTTGTTGGTCTCGGAATTATGGGTGCTCCTATGGCAGGCCATTTGGTAGATGCCGGCCATGAAGTATTTATCAATACCCGTAGCAAGATTCCGGAAGGGCTGGCTAATAGCGCGGCAATTCCATGCTCTAGCCCGGCAGATGTAGCTAGTAAGGCCGACATCATTATCACGATGGTGCCGGACACCTCGGATGTAGAAAAAGTGCTCTTTGGCGAAAATGGCATCGCCTCCTCTTTGAGCAAAGGCAAAATTGTGGTCGATATGAGCTCAATCTCGCCAATAGCTACTAAAGAGTTTGCTAAAAAGATTAATGATCTGGGATGTGAGTATTTGGATGCCCCTGTTTCAGGGGGTCAACTTGGTGCCAAAAGTGCTACGCTCACCATCATGGTTGGTGGCAGTGACACCACGTTTGCAGGAGTTAAGCCTATCTTTGAGTTGATGGGCAAGAACATTACTTTGGTTGGTGGCAATGGTGCAGGTCAAATTACTAAAGTAGCCAATCAAATTATTGTGGCTCTAAATATTGAAGCAGTTGCTGAAGCCCTGGTGTTTGCTTCTAAAGCAGGCGCCGATCCTGCCAAAGTGCGTGAAGCCCTAATGGGAGGCTTTGCAAGCTCGAAGATATTGGAAGTGCATGGAGATCGCATGGTCAAGCGTACGTTTGATCCAGGGTTTCGTATTGAGTTACACCAAAAAGATCTCAATTTGGCATTAAGTAGTGCAAGAGCGCTTGGTGTTTCTCTACCCAATACAGCTACGGCACAAGAATTATTCAACTCATGTACGGCTCATGGCGGAAAAGCTTGGGACCACTCAGCAATGGTCAGGGCTTTAGAGAAGTTGGCCAACTTTGAAATTGGGCAAAAGAGCTAATACCCATACCGGTCATGTTAAATAGCGCAGAATCTCTTTTAGCAGGCAGGAGCTCTAAGAGGATGAATAATGTAGAGCAGCTAAATGCTGAAGTTGCGTTATTAAGATCAATGCTCAGTGCAGTAATCAAGGAGCAAGAGGGTGATCGTATTTATAAGGCTATTGAGGGCCTAAGGGAGTACTCGGGAACTTTGTATTCTAAAAATCCGGGTGACTCGGAAGACAGAATATCTCAAATTTTGCATGATCTTTCGGATGATGAGATTAATAGGGTTCTACGCGCTTTAGCTTATTTCAGCCACTTAGAAAATCTGGCCGAAGATCGATATCACGCACATGAAATTCAGCTTGAAGACCGGATGGGTGATTTGAGAAATGGCAGCATCAAGTTGACTATCGAGAGATTGCATGCTGCAGGTATTGATAATCAAAAAATTCACAATGCTTTAGAGCTTGCATTTATTTCTCCGATATTGACCGCGCACCCTACAGAAGTGCAAAGAAAAAGTATCTTAGATGCCGTCCGAGAAATTGGGAATCTTCTGACTGACCGTAAACAAATGCGTTTACAGGCCTATATTGCTGAGGTAGATTCAGATGCCCTTCTTGAAGAACAATTGGAGCAAAATGAACAGCAAATTAAGGCGCGAATTATTCAACTTTGGCATACAAGGCTGCTAAGACGCTCCACTTTGACAGTTGCCGATGAGGTAGAAAATGCGCTCTCATACTATGAGTTTACTTTTGTTGGTGAGATTCCGAAAATTTATGCCCAACTAGAAAAGGTGCTGGGCAATGAAGTATCTTCAGCTTTCTTACGTATGGGGCAATGGATAGGTGGCGACAGAGATGGCAATCCAAATGTGGATGCGAACTGTCTTGAGTATACGATGCGCAGTCAGGCGCACTTAATAGGGCAGTATTACCTAAAAGAGATTTCCTTCTTAGTCAGGGAGCTATCGCTATCTGATTTTTTAGTGAATGTCAGTGACGAGCTGAAAAAGTTATCACAAAACTCATCTGATGCAAATCCGCACCGCATAAATGAGCCATATCGGCGAGCTCTCGTTGGAATAGCGGATCGTATTACCATTACTTTTAATGCACTTGAGAATAATAGTGATTCTTCTAAATCGGCATATTCCTCTCCACAGGACTTCATAGCTGATTTACAAATTATTAAGAAATCATTGGCGACCTATTCCCCTCAAGCCTTAGCGGATCAACGTTTAAATACCCTTATTCGCTCAGTTCGTGCATTTGGTTTTCATTTGGCAACAATCGACTTGAGGCAGAGTTCAGACAAGCATCAAGAAGTGATAGCAGAGCTACTGAAAGTGGCCCAACTTGAATCGAATTACGTAAATCTAAGCGAAGAGCAAAAGCGTACCGTTCTGATAAAGGCTTTGGAAGATGTTCGCCCACTTGTGATAGTGGGTTATGACTATAGCGATCTAGCTAACTCTGAGTTGGCAATTTTCACTACCGCAAAACGATTACTGGGGCTATATGGCAGCGAATCGATTCGTCATTACATTATTAGCCATACTGAATCTGTAAGTGACTTATTAGAGGTCTTGGTGCTTCAAAAAGAAACTGGGATTTTTACAGGGACCTTACAAGGAAATTCCCAAACCCAAATATTGGTCTCACCATTGTTTGAAACAATTGAAGATTTGCGCAACTCCACCAGCATCATGGAGGGGTTCTATGCAATTCCGGGGATCCCAGAGCTGGTGAAAAGATCTGGAGCGCAGCAAGATATAGTTTTGGGTTACTCCGATAGCAATAAAGATGGTGGCATCGTCACAAGTAATTGGGAATTGTATTGTGCAGAGGTTGCCCTTTCTAAGGTATTTACGCACGGTTCGGCTCAAGGTATTCAATTAAGGTTGGCCCATGGAAGGGGTGGAACAGTTGGCCGTGGTGGCGGCCCAAGTTACGATGCAATCCTCGCTCAACCAGCGGGAACAGTTTCTGGGCAAATACGCCTGACCGAGCAGGGTGAGGTGATTAGTTCAAAGTACTCCAACCCCCAATTAGGCCGCCATAACTTAGAGATATTAGTAGCAGCTACTTTGGAATCCAGTTTGTTGCCAACAAACAAGGAAATTCCAGAGGGCTTTCTTGAGGCGGCTAACTTACTTTCAGCAATCAGTATGTCGTCCTATCGAGAATTGGTTTATGAGATCGAGGGATTCTCTGAGTATTTTTCTAGCGCTACGCCTATCCAGGAAATTGCCACATTAAATCTTGGATCAAGGCCGTCAGCCCGCAAACAGGGAATGGCCATTGAAGATCTTAGAGCAATTCCTTGGGGATTTAGTTGGGCGCAATGTCGCCTGACCTTACCTGGCTGGTATGGACTTGGCTCAGGAGTGACTGAATTACTCGAACAATCTAATGTCAATGAAAAAATGGCAGTAACGACATTATTAAAAAGAATGTATGCAGTGAACTGACCCACAAAAGTTGGACACCCAATCCAACTCAAAGGGGTCAGCTTCATGTCCAAATACAGCAAAGAGCTCAAGCTAGCAGTGATTGAGCATTATCTCTCCGGTAGGGGTGGTTTTAAAACTATTGGAGATCAATACGGCATTAAATATGCCTATGTTCGCAAATGGGTCCATGCCTTTAAGGCCCATGGTCTACGTAGTCTTCATAGGTCTTATGTCCAGTACACGGCCACCTTCAAGCTCTCCGTCTTGCAGTATATGGAGCAGCACCAGCTCTCCATTAATCAAGCGGCAGCCCACTTTAATATCCCAGCCCCCAGCACGATTGGTCAATGGCAACGCCTCTACAATGAAGGCGGTATTACAGCCCTAGAACCTAAGCCTAAGGGACGGCCACCGATGTCAAAACCCTTCAAACCATTTATTCCGACTAATAAGCCGGTGACCCAAATGACTCCGCAAGAGCTCATGCAAGAGCTTGAGTACCGTAGAGTGGAGATTGATTACCTAAAAAAGCTCGAGGCCTTAGCCCAGCAAAAGCACTTGGCAAGCAAGAACAAGCCCAAGTAATTACTGAGTTAAGGCAGCAATACCCCCTGCAGCTCATCTTGGCTGTCACCAAGATGGCCAGAAGTGTGTATTACTATCAGATAAGGCTTAGTCAGCAGACCGACCCCTATCTTGCAGTTAAGGCGCAGATCAGCGCCATCTACCATCGCCACAAGGGTCGCTATGGTTATCGGCGAGTCCATTTGGAGTTGGGTAATCAGCAGCGCTACCTCGATCCTAAGACGGTACAAAAGCTCATGGGACAACTGGGACTCAAATCCACCGTTCGTCCTAAGCGCTATCAGTCTTATAAGGGGTCTGTGGGTAAGGCAGCCCCCAACTTACTGGAGCGCCACTTTGTAGCTAGCAAACCTAATCAAAAGTGGGTCACTGATGTGACCGAGTTCAATATCAAGGGTGAGAAGGTCTATCTCTCACCCATCTTGGATCTGTATAACCAAGAGATCATCTCGTATGAGATTGCCGACCGTCCACAGATCGCCATGGTGAGTACCATGCTTACTAAAGC
>Ga0209211_10000709_pt1 | contig 66713 bp, 68 predicted proteins | sample RifGroA2_FD_183992 | JGI IMG/M metagenome (GOLD analysis project Ga0209211, IMG submission 183992) | Groundwater microbial communities from Rifle, Colorado, USA - Groundwater A2 (SPAdes) (version 2) | ecosystem: Environmental > Aquatic > Deep subsurface > Groundwater | place: Rifle, Colorado... | reverse complement strand
CGGAACAGCAAATAGAGGAGGAGGAGGCGGTGGCGGAGCTTATGATACTGGTTCTGGTGGCGTAGGAGTACCGGGCGCTGGCGGCTCAGGTATTGTAATCATTAGATATCCAACAGTAAGTTATACTCCTACAGGAAATTTCACATCAAGAATATTTGACGCTGGCAATGTAAATGCAAACTGGACAGCGATAAGCTGGAGCAATACAACTCCTCCAAAAACCAATTTGTCATTACATTACAGGACAAGCGCGGATAATATAACGTACTCCGATTGGAATTCTGTAAGCAATAATATCTTTAGCGTGACTGCATTGAATTCAACAAATAGGTATTTCCAATATCTGGCTTTATTTAATACTTCAAATACAAATTTAACGCCAATAATAAATAATGTTACAATAAATTACACCGGAATCTTCACAGACTCTTTCGGAAATTATAATTATACATTAACTGCTCCTTCAACTGCCGGAAGTTATTCAATAAAAGTCAATTCAACTTATTCAAATACAATCACCGGAGAATCCCTATCAACATTAAGGATAACTTCAGTTCCTGTGATAAATACAAATTACACATCCCAAACTTATCCAAGGTTTAACCAGAACACAACATTAGTTGTAAATGTTACAGACGCCGATAATACTTTGACATATATTAATTTCACTTTGATTGCTCCAAATGGTACGAAAGTTATCAATAATACGAATGCAACAAGAGGCAGCGGAGATTTATACAATGTTTCATTTAACTTAACAAACTACGGAACTTGGATGTGGAATGTTTCAGTTTTGGATTCTGATGGGTATATTGTGAACACTTCAACTATTCAGATTATTTTGATGGAAGTAAATTTGAACCTGAATAATACCCTGCCGTTAGGAGGCGCTTCGGTTGCTGTTTCAGGAAAAATAAATTTGAGCAACTCAACAAACGTAAGCAATAATTTAGTTAATATATTTGTGAATGGCGCTGAAGAAGCTTTGAATAAAAACAAGACTGACAATTCAAATGAAGACTTCAATGCAGGGGTGCATAACGGGACATTGTCAACAGGAGGGAATATAACAATCAATGTCTCTGTCAATGTTGGAAATGGCTCAGACGGCTCTGTTACAATAACAACTGCAAATTACATCGTGAATAATTACACATATGTGCATAATGAGTCCTTGAAAACAGGGGATACGGTTATTGGGGTCAATGATTCTTCAAATGATAAATTCAAGTCAGGAGATGAGATTTTAATAATATCAATGAACGGAAGCACTGCGGGAAATTACGAATTTAAAATAATCAATTCTGTTTCTAACAATAACATAACCATAACATCTCCGTTGGAAAATACTTATACGCAAGGGAATAATGTCACGCAAATAGTCAGAGTTCCTAATTTTGTTGATGTTACGATTAATTCTGGCGCTTCTATTACTGCCCCTGCATGGTCTAACTTTTCTGGAGGAATTGTTGTGTTCAGGGCGAATGGGACTGTTACTGTCAGTGGTGTGATAAACACAACTGGGAAAGGGTTTATTGGGGGGAGTGGGGGTACAGGCGGAAGCGGAGGAAGTGCTGGTGTACCCTCAAATAATGGAGGAAATGGCAATAATGGAAACAGTGGAAATATAGGTTTTGGCCCGGGTGGCGGAGGCGGAGGCTCAGGAAGCGGCACACTGGGAAGCGGAGGCAGCCACGCAAGTGATGGCGGTGGAGGGGGGGGAGGAGCATCAGGTGGTGAAGGTGCTGGAGGAGCTTACGCAACAACTAATTCAGCTTCTTTGGGAGCAGATGGCGGAAAAGGTGGAAATGGGGCGAGCTCGCCTGGAGTTAACCCCGGAATAGGCGGTACGAATGGGACAGGCGGAGCAGCAGGCTCTGATGGCTCAGCTTATGGGAGTTCTGGCCTTGCTGCTATATTCCTTGGAAGCGGGGGTGGAGGCGGAAGTGGAGGCGGAGGAGGCGGAGGAGGCGGAGGCAGCAACGGCCATTGCAACGTTAATGGTGGTGCTGGTGGCTCTGGAGGTGCAGGAGGAGTTGGTGGAGGCGGAGGAGGAATTATTTTCATTGAAGCTGCAACGTTCTCAAATAGCGGCACGATATTTTCCAATGGAACAAAAGGCGCAACTGGTTCCAGCGCCTCTGCGGGCTCAGATGGAGTTGACTGCACATTATCAATAGGAAACTACGCTTTGGCAAGTGGAGGCGGAGGAGCCGGAGGAGGAGGTGCAGGAGGTGGAGGAGGCTCTGGAGGAACTGTGCTTATTAAAGCGACCAGTGTAACTATAGGGACTATTGCAGCAGATGGAGGTGCTGGTGCCGCAACCGGCAACGGAGCAAATGGCGGTATGGGCGGAGACGCTAATTGTGTTGGTGATTGTGCAGGTGTATATCCAGCAGATGCTGGCGGAGGTGGGGGCGGAGGTGCTGGAACACTTAATGGCACGGGAGGACAAGGCGGTACTGCATCAGGCGGTGCCACCAATGTCAACGGAAATGCAGGCTTCAATGGCACTGCTGTATCATCATCCGGCTCATACGGCGGAAATGGAAGGATAAAGATTATTGCGGCAACATCCATAAGCGGAACAACTCCAGATAATGTAGAAAGAGGATCAAATGGCACTTTCACATCGCAATTATTCGACGCAATCTCTGTCGTGAACTGGACTTCTATAACTGTTGGAAATGTAACTCACCCTGGAACCAACATATCAATGTATGTAAGGACATCCACAGATGGGACAACATTTACAGATTATGTTAATTTCAGCATAGGGGCTCCTTTTGTTTTGAGCAATAACAGAACAAGATACATACAGTACAGAGCTATATTAAACACAAATGATTCAACTGTTCTGCCGTCAATAGTAAACGTGACTTTGAATTACACAAATGTATTCACAGATTCATTTGGAAAATACAATTACACTTTGACAGCGCCTTCAATCACCGGGAATTACTTAGTGAAGGTAAATACAACTTACTCAAGCACGATACCGGGAGAATCATTCACAACAATGAGGGTCACTTCCATTCCAATTATTAATACCAATTACACAGTTCCGACGTATCCGAGGTTTAATCAGAATACGACATTTGTAGTCAATGTGACGGATGCTGACAATAATTTAAGATATATCAATTTCACACTTATCGCTCCGAACGGAACGAAAGTAATCAACAACACCAATGGGACTAAAGGCAGCGGTGACCTGTATAATGTAACTTTCAACCTCACCAATTACGGAACATGGTATTGGAATGTTTCTGTACTTGACTCAGACGGGTTTGTTGTGAATACTTCAACTATTGAGATTATTCTGATGGAATTAAACATGACTTTAAGCAAGACGCTTCCGATAATTGGAAGCAGCGTTGAAGTTTCAGGGCATATTAATTTGAGCAATAATACAAATGTGAGCTATAATACAATAAATGTTTTCATTAATGATATTGCCCAGAATGGAAGCTCAATGTTCCTTGATGAAGAGGATAAGGATTTCAATTTTGGCACTTTCAATAACATGAAGGCGCAGGGAGCCGGAAAAGATGCAAACTTGACTTCATCTTCCATGAATGTTTCCGGATTCTTTGCAAGCAGGATATTTGGAGGAGAGAATATCAGCTGGACGAATATTTCCATTTCAACAGAAGCGGCCTATGGAATGGAAATCGGAAGGGCAACAGGGGACAATGTTGGGGATGGGAATAATGCAAAATTGCCGTTTGTGAATACTTCTGGATTGGTTTTGTTGTATCACTTTAATAATGAAAGCGCGTTTGGAGAGAATGATACTAATGTAACTGATTTTAGTGTCTATGTTAATTCAGAAAGGGCAGGAAGCCTGCAAAATAATGGAAGTATAAAAAGCGGTGCGGGCTACAATTTAACCAATAGAAAGTTTGGCGATGCATCTGTGAGCTTTGACGGCGGGGATGATTATATCGAAGTTCCAGATGCACCATCTTTGGAGCCGACAGAAATTAGCATTTCTATGTGGATTAATACTTTGCCTACTGGCATTCAAACGCATATACTTAGAAAAGAGAATGGAGTAAATGCCCGCAGCTACGGAATAGTTCGCAATTCGGATGCAACTATGCGTTTTGAGCCAAATACAGCACAAACTCCATCTCCTGTATCAGATAATGTTTGGCATCACATAGTTGGAACAATGAACAGCGGCGCAACAAAGTTTTATCTTGATGGGGTTCAAGTAGCATCTACCGCAGGAGGCTCTATTTCTTATGGCGGCGCATCGGCAGATTTACACATTGGAAAGTTTGGAGATGGCTTTCCAGAACAATTTTATGGTGCCATTGACGAAGTCGCAATCTTCAACAGAAGCTTGTCATCAGATGAAATCTCCAATTTATACAAGAGAGGAGCAATTCAATTAAACCTTTCAGTGAGAAGCTGCTCTGATGCAACCTGCTCCGGAAATGTTGCATACCAAAACTTCACGAATAATATTACTTCAGGCGGAACTATAAAATTAAATTTAAGCGCAAACAGATACTTCCAATATAATTTAACTTATTCCAGGAATGCAACCGGATTGAACGCTACTGTCATAATAAATAATGCAACGATAAGGACGAATAATACCAATATACTCACGGACTCTTTCGGAAATTATGATGCGACGATAACAGCCCCTCTAATCACCGGGAATTATCTGGTAAAGGTTAATACGACTTACTCAAGCACGATACCTGGAGAAGGGTTGGCCAGCTTCAGAGCCGTTTCGTTGCCGGTCATAAACACCAATCTCACAGTTCCAACTTATCCTCGTTTCAACCAGAACACGACTTTGGTGATTAATGTTACTGACCAGGACAATACGATATTTTCCGTTAACTTTACTTTGATTGACCCGAGCGGAAGCAAAGTAATCAATAATAAAAACGGAACCAAAATGACAGGTGACTTGTACAATACGACTTTCAACCTGACATCCTACGGAACTTGGTACTGGAATGTTTCCGTCTATGACACTGACGGGTTTATAATCAATACAACTACAATTCCAATAATTTTGATGCAAATAACCGAGGCCTCGAATGTAAGCATTGCGCTGTCTGCATCTCCTGTTGCAATAACTGGGCATATCAACCTGAGCAACGGCACAAACGTCACAAATAATTTAATCCATATTTATGTGAATGACGCAGACCAGGCTTCGCATGAAAATATAACGGACACTTCGGATGCGGATTTCAACCAAGGCACCTATGTAAGGATGAATGCAAGCGGCATTGGGATTGAGGCAAATTTGACATCAACAAGCATGAATGTTTCAGGCTCATTCGCTTCAAAGATATTTGACGGTGCTTCTGTAACAAATTGGACTAATATTTCCATTATAACCGATGCGGCTTACGGGATGGAAATCGGAAGGGCTGCAGGAGAAAATATAGGTGACGGGAATAACAGAGGATTGCCTTATGTGAACACTTCCGGATTGATTTTACTGTATCATTTCAATAACGAAAGCGCGTTTGGGGAGAATAATACGAACGTAACTGATTTCAGCCAATTTGCCACTGGCGGAATAAGCAACTTTACCAATGGCAGCCTGAAAAACAGCGCCCACTACAATTTTACCAACAGCAAATTTGGCGGCGCAATCCAGTTCAACGGTGGCAATGATTATATTGACCTGGGCAAGGGGACAATGGGCTCAAAATTCACCGCAGGCACTGCAAATTCATTCAGCGCATGGATAAACTACAAGTCCATAAATGCCGGGCAGTATGATAACGTGATAGCGGCATTCAGGGTTGATTCTATTGGAAATTCCAACCTGTGGGTCAATATCAGGGGTGACGGGGCAGATGTAGGCAAACTGCTTGTCGGCGGAAGAAGCCAGGCTGCAGACTCATTCCAGGAGACAAAGAGCAATACAGCGCTTTCAGCCAATACATGGTATCATATTGTTGGCATACAGAATTATGCAGACGATACAATCACCATTGCAATAAACGGGGTTGTGGAAGCGATTACAAGCGTAACTTATGGCTCCTCAGCTTATGCCCATAGCGGGGGAGCTTCAACACATCCTGACATGATTTCGCAATTTGACACAGATTCTTCAACCAGGCCATTCAACGGCTTAATGGATGAAATAGCAGTATTTAACCGTTCATTATCAGCAGATGAAATATCCAATTTATACAAGAGAGGCGCAATACAATTAAATCTTTCAGTCAGAAGCTGCCCAGATGCAGCCTGTTCCGGAAATGTCGCTTATCAAAACTTCACGAATAATATAACTTCAGGCGGAACGATAAAATTAAACCTTTCAGCGAACAGGTACTTCCAGTACAATCTGACATATTCAAGGAATGCGACTGGGTTAAATGCAACTGTTATTATAAACAATGTAACGATAAAAAGCAATGCAACCGGAGTATTGACAGACTCTTTCGGGGATTATAATTATACATTGTCATCGCCTTTGACAGCAGGGACCTATCAAATAAAAGTCAATACAACCTATAATGGAATTCCGGGAGAATCTCTTGCAACTTTAAGCATCGAAACCAATTCAAGGCCAAACATCCCGATAGTAAACGGGCCTCCGAACGGGAGCTATTTCAACACGATAAACATTACAATATTAAACATAACAGTAAGCGACAACAACACATTTGTCCAGTTATTCAGCTGTTATTTCTACGGCGACAATGTTTCTTCAAACCCAACGAATATAATCAACATAACCCAAAGAATAGCTGTCAACGGAACCAATGTAACTTACAACTGGACTGGATTGAATAACTCATTATATTATTGGAAAGCGCAATGCGAAGACGGGCTGATATACGGGGACAATACAAGCGTGAGGAACTTCACAATAGACACCATAACGCCAGTCATAAATTTCACGAATACATTATCCAACGGGACTCTCATCGACCAGAATTACATTTTGGTGAATATCTCGCTGGATGAAGTGAATTTGGCAAATATAACATACTACCTGTGGAATGGGACAACTCAGGTTATTTTATACAATGAAACTAATTTTACGAACAATACATTAACAATAAACTTCACGAACCTTGACAGCAGGGAAAAATCTTATTTAATCAATGTAACCGCAAGAGACAAAGCAGGAAATATAAATTCAACGGAAACAAGAAACATAACATTAGATAATGTATTCCCGAGGGTAAATTTCACAGCCCCAACCCCGGACAACGATTCAAGGGCAGTTGGAAATGTTCACGTGATAAACATAAGCATAATAGAACTAAGCGTGAGGAGCTGCATACTGCAGGTGTATAATGGAACGGATAATGCAACCAACTACACAATGGAACTGAGAGGCAGCAGCTGCAATGTAACGATAAATACAATTGACGGCTACAATTACACATTGAAGGCTTATGTGAATGATTCTGCGCTGCATGAAAACTCAACAACGAACTGGTCTTTCAGGGAAAATTCAAAGCCGGAAATTCCTGCTTTAATCAGCCCGGCAAACAACTCAAGGCTATTGGCAACATCAATAATACTTAATTATACAACAACCGACAATGAGTCAGACACATTAGAATACGTGGTTTATTTCGGCACGAATTCCAATCCAACAACGCAGGTGTACTTCGGAGCATCAAAAACTTTTGTTGTTCCAACAGCAAGAGGAGCAACCTATTACTGGAAAGTTCAGGCTGATGACAGCTATGAGAATTCGAGCAACTCGACGATAAGGCAGTTCACGATAAACACGCCTCCGCCCGCGCCATTAATCATAACTCCGAACCTGACGGGAATAAAATTAAGAGGCGGGCAAGTATACAACATAAGCTGGGTGAATTTAAGCGACGCAGAAAATGACAACACCACAATCACTCTTTATTATTCATCCGATTCGGGAATAACCTATCCGAACACAATTGCAAGCGGATTAAACAACAACGGCACATATGACTGGACAGTTCCGTCGATAAATTCAAACACGGTAAAGATAAAGGCAATTGCGAACGACAGTTATGAATTTACAGAAGACGCAAGTGACAATAATTTCATCATAGACAGCAATGCCCCCATAATAACTTTGGACAATCCTCCGAACGGAAGCGTGCTCAACAACGGAACATTCATTAATTTGACTATAACGGATAATTTAGCAGGTGTTTCAAACGTAAGCTGGAACAACGGGAGCCTGAACGCGCCAAACAGGACGGACTTCAACGGAACATTCGACATCAACACAACTGGATGGGGAGTGGGAGATGTTAATATAACGGTTTATGCCAACGACAGCGTCGGAAATTTCGTTTCAGCTTATTTCAGGTTCACAGTCACAAATGTGCAGCCCGTCGTGGCTTACAATGCACCATCGCCAAATCAGCCTATAAAAGGAACTTTCAGGATTAATGTTAGCGGAACTTCTCAATTAGACGACGCTGCGTTCGTAAATTTCACTTACAACGGCGCAACAGCGAACTATACAATGACAAAAGCCGGAACAGATTATTTCTATGACTTTGACACGACATCAGTCACTGACGGCTCAAGACTGCTGTCCGTTTACGGAAACGACAGCGCAGGAAATGTTGTAAAGGCGGATATTCTGGCGATAATAGACAATACAAACCCGGCAGTGCGGCTTGACAATCCGCTGAATAATTCATGGAAAAACGGAAGCGTCACTTTTGCGTATACGCCAAATGACCTGACAGATATTTTGAACTGCTCCCTGATGATAAACGGAACAATCAACCAGAGCAACAGCAGCATCTCAAAAGGCATAACAAACTTATTTGCAAATGCGGCGCTTGGGGACGGGGTTTACAGGTGGGATGTAAACTGCACCGATGCGGCAGGAAATTTCGGGGCAAATGCAACCCCGTTGGCAATAAAAATTGACACGATAAAGCCCATCATTACCCTGACTGATCCGGTAAATGAAAGCCATATACAGGCCAATTATTCCATCAGCTTTTCAGTTACTGACGCGCTTTCAGGAGTTTATAATGTAAGCTGGAGCAGCGATTATATACTGGATTCGCAGGTATTTATCGGCGGTTATGCAATCAACACAAGCGATTTCCCTGAGGGGCCGGTGAATATAACAATAACCGCAAATGACAGCGCAGGAAACAAAGAGACGATGAAACTGATGTATGTCATAGACAATACGCCGCCTGCAATAACCCTCAATAAGCCAAGCCCGCTGCAGGTCATAAGGGGCACTTTCAGGGTCAACATAACCGGAACGGACCAGCTAAGCCAGGTTGCGAATGTGACATTCGCATATAACGGAAGCCAGAACTTTACCATGAGCAGGGCAACCATTCCAACATTTGATTATTTCTATGACTGGAATACCACGAATACAAGCGACAAGCAGTACATAATAAAAATATACGGGAATGACACTGCAACGCCCCCAAATATCAGGTTTGAAAGCAGGTATGCAATCGTAGACAATACGCCGCCTGCAATACGGCTTGACGGCCCGGTAAACGGCACATGGAGCACCGCGAAGCTCAACGAATTTACGTTTGCGCCGTTCGAGCTGAATAATTTGAACAACTGCACATTGCTGATTAACGGAAGCATTAATGCAACGCTGACATCGCCGATAAAAAATGCAACGAACAGCTTCAGCGTCAACCTGAGCGACGGGAATTACAGGTGGACCGTGAATTGCTCCGATGAAGCTGTTGACGCGAACGGCACAAGAAATATCGGCACAAATGAAAGCGAGTATTCAATCAACGTGGATACTGCAAACCCGCAGCTCAGCTTCGTGAGCCCCGCAACAGAGGCGAATGACACACACTTTGCCAGAAATTATACTGCAATAAATGTAACGATAAGCGAGGCCAATTTTGCCAACATGACTTTCTACTTATACAACCAGACTGCACTGATAAATGAAACAAATTTCACTTCAATAACTTATTTCATAAACTTTACAGGCCTAAGCAGCGATCTATATTTCTATAATGTAACAGTGAGGGACAAATCAAACCGGCAAAATTCCACTGAGACAAGGCAGATTTCATTGAATACCAGGCTGCCCTCGGCAAAGAAGTTCTCAATAACAAACTCGCTTGGAACTACGGTGGCATCAATTGACGACAAGGGAGACATGTACCTGCTTGGAAACAGGACGCAGGGAATTGCATCGGCGATAAGCCCGACTCCTGGCTCGCTCATCATACAGAACAGGACGGCAGACACAATTGCCTATGTCAACTCAACAGGGTATATTTTCCTGAAAGGAACTCTCACTGAAGACGCCGGAATAACTACAGCCGGAACGAACTTCGAGATACGGGACAGCCCTGACAGGGTTGTCGCCATCATAGACAGGCAGGGCAACCTAAAGCTGACCGGGCTGCTTGTGGAGAATTATAACAGCCCCTAAAATGAAAAAATTATAGGAGATAAAAAATAATAAATTTGAAAATGAAAAAATGAGTTATAGAATAGAGCTGTCAGAAAAATGCGCAAAGGTCTTAGATAAAATGCTGACTAAAGACAAACACAATTTTGGAATTTTAATTACCCATATAAAAAATTTGGAGCAGAATCCGGAATATTTTGGAAAACCCTTAACTGGAAATATGGCAGGCTTATGGTCTTACAGAGTTGGCAACTTTAGAATTATATACCAGATCCAAAATAAAGAAAAAGTAGTGTTTATTATCACAATAGGCCATAGGAGGGAGGTTTATGAATGATTATTTTTTAAGGAATTTGTCCAGAGAAATTGTCTTTCCCTCGCGCACGTCTTCAATACCATCATGTATATCCCTCAACAGCTCTGAGTCAGACATAATCTCAAGTGTTTCCTTCATGCTCTCATATTTATCCTTCGGAATCGTGATTGTCTCAGCCATGCTAAAGGGCTATTTGGGAACTGCGTATTTAAAACTTTCGGTGAAACAAAAGTAACGTAAATGTGCTTATTGTTCATCTTAATTTAACTCCTTCAGAAATCAGTTTCCTTATTCTTTCTGGGCTGTAAGTCCAAATAACGCAGCCATCTTTGTCAATAATTATTTTTCCGGAATTCTCCAAGTAATACAGGATTGTTTGGAACGTTTGATACATCATTTTTTTGGGTAGTTTTTTCCAAAGCTGATATTTGCCGCATTCCTGGCTGTATTTTTGTACAGCTCTTTCCACCATAATCACGGATTCCAATGTTGGGCTGTGTAAAATCGTTGTTTCCGCCATCTTATATAACTATATATAAGAACTGATATATAAATATTTCTCTTTTTTACTGAAAGCCACTTATTGATAGAGTTTAACGGCAAGCATACGTTTGGCGCAGAATGCAATGTTTGCTGGAAAGAAAAACAGTCGAATAAATATTTTTTAATCGCTCATCTTTTTCTTAATACTCTCTTTTAATTTTTCAATATACAGGCCAAACTGAAGCTCAACTTCCTTCCAATCATCAAAAATGGCAGGAGTGCCATAATAGTTAATCCCATTTCTTTTTGTTCTTACCTTTTCAAAGAAATCCCAGCTAAACTCTAACTCCGGATGTCTCTCGCATAAATATGCAAATAGGCATTGATGGCTGTCAATTTTTACCTTTTCAAATCTCAAAAAAGATTCAGTTAATTCATGGAGGGCATCATAATACAGCTTATAAACGCTATTCCATTGGCTGCTTAGCTTTGGAATGTTTTTCTTAATAGAATTGGCAGATTCAATATCTGACTCAGCTATGCCTAGGATAGATTTTATTTTCTCTTTATCAATTTCCTCTGTAACAATAAACTTCCCTTCTTTCTTACATTTCATAAATGCTTCTTTTTGAGTAAGGTATTTAGGCACTTATGCTCACCTCAATGAAATCCAAGCTGCCCTTAATTATATTTCCTTTAATAATGTTCCTGATCAGCCCTTCCCCCAGTTTTTCTAATTCTTCCCTATTCCGGCAAATAAACAATTGGATGTCCCTATGAAGCTTTAGCTCATAATCTGCAATTTTTAATCCTTCCGGGCTGCCATAAATAAAAACATCAATATCGCTGTTTTTATACCAATCTGAGCGTGAAAAACTCCCAAAAAGTATTATGGTTTGGGCTTTTTGCAAAGAATCCAGATGATTCAATAGCCCGGTTTCATAAAGCTTATTTAGGGCAAATATTTTCTTTTTATTCCTATATTTTGGAGAGGAATAATTGCTCGTGTAATAAGGCATTTTACCGCCCTCTTTTATTTTTTTAATTAACCCCTCTTTAATAAATTTTTTTAACCAGCCATCGGCTTTACTTCTGGCAATCTTTGCTTCTTTAACTACTTCTTCAAAATGCCATTCCCTGGTAGGATTATCAAAGAATAATTCCATAATTTTTTCCCTTTTGCTTTCCATGATAGTACCTGTAATAGGTACTAATCTATAAAACTTTCTCTTTTGTCAAAAGCCACCCCAGATAGATAGCAGGTTTGACAGCGATCGCATACGTTTGACGCGGAATTTTATGTTTAGCTAATACAAACTTTGTGTGTTAAAATTTGGATATTTTGGCTGAAATCAGGAGATTTTGATTATTTTTGAATTATTTACGATATTGAAAAAATTGTTTTTCTGCTTCAAAATTTTGACAAAACGCACACAAACTAAGTCTTTTCTAGCCAGTTTTGACATTAAAATCAATATATTTATATATTAGTATAGTAATAGGTATATTAACATATGATAAGAGTACTCTAAAATGGAGTTTGACAAAAAAAGAGAGTTCGGGATTGAAGGCGCGGAAGAAAAGTTTCTTGTGAATATGTTCAGCCAGATTTCCGAGCGGCTGAAGCAGAAATACAATTATTCCGACGAGGAAGTTTTTAAATTATGGAATGACGAGAACAGCCTGCTCGTGCCCGTGGCGATTTTTTCCGGAAAATTGAGCCCCGCTGAGGCGCTGACGAAATTCCTGAAGGAGAACCACGACCTAAGCTATCATGATATTTCTGCGTTCATCGGCCGGGACGAGAGGGGAGTTTGGGCAAATTACCGCCGGGCATCCAGGAAAATGCCGTGGCCTTTTGAAATCAGGGACAGCATCGCGGTTCCCGTTCCCATTTTTAATTCTGACAAAAGCATCCTGGAATCGCTCGTGTGCTACCTGAAAGATGTGAAGAAAATGCACAACAAAAAAATCGCGCAGCTGCTGAACAAAAATCCGTCAAATGTCTGGACAATCCATAGTCGGGCAAAAAAGAAAAATGGATAAAAATAATTTAAATAAAAATTATAGAAAAGTTGAATTTGGACTAAATAAAAATACAGAAATAAATTTATTGAATAAAAATTACGATGGAATAAAATACAAATTAAATAAAAATCTACCCTTATTCTTATCCATATTAATAATCCTGTCATCAATTGCATTTGCCGTCCCGAATTCGCTTACCTTGCAGGGAAAATTGACAACATTAGCCGGCGCGTCTGTTTCAGGAACGAATAATTTCACTTTTGCAATTTATGATGCTTACTCGGGAGGGAATAAATTATGGGAATTGGCGAATACCAACATAACAACCGATGCAAACGGAGTTTATGACGTGATATTGCCCAATGTTAATTTGAGCTTTGCCGACCAGTATTACCTTGGAATAACCGTCGGGACTGATGCCGAGAGCACTCCGAGGATAAATTTGACATCTGCACCATATTCTTTCCGTGCGAATGTTTCGGAAGGGCTGAATCCGAACGCGAGCTATTTCGTGAATAATTTAAGCGTTAACGGGCATTTGACGGTTGGGAACGGAACTTCAATATTATCAGTCAGCACGCAATTATTTAATTTCTCATCAACAACAGGAAACCTGAACATTAACGGAACTGTAACTGCAAAATCTTTTGTTGGGGACGGAAGCCAGCTAAGCGGGGTAATTGCAGCAGGCGCCCCGCAAATATTTAATTCATCCGGCACAAATGTTTACATTAATGATTCGAATGCAAATCTTGGATTGGGCTTGAATAATCCCTCTGACAGATTGGTTGTAATTGGAAATGTTAGGATTTCCGGGTCGCTAAATGCTTCGTCGATAAATATAACCGGAAATTCTTATTTTGCAACAAATTCCGGAAAGGTGGGGATTGGAACAATAACGCCAACCGATACTCTGACTGTTATTGGATCTTTAGTAACTTATGGCTCTTTGAACGCCACTTTTGTAAATGCTACTCAGATAAGGCAGGGAAATAATTTAGTGCAGACCGTTGAAAGCGCATTTAATTTAGGAAATGCAAGCATATTCACAAAATCTTCTGATTTCAATTTAGGTAATATATCAAATAATACAATTGGTTTAGCACAGCTTGACAACGGAAGCTTGATAAGAACAGGTAATCTTACGACTCTAAATACGCTTGATAATTATATAAGAACTGCGGATTTTAATTTGGGGAATGTATCCAATAACACGATTGGCAGACTGGAGCTTGATAATGGAAGCCTGATAAGAGCGGGCAATCTCACCACGCTAAATACACTGAATAACTATTTGCGAAGCACCGATTTTAATCTGGGAAATGTGAGCAATGATACCCTGAGGATTTCCGGGAATGCCTCGATTGCCTTGTGGAATTTCAGCAGGTCTAATATTTCTTTGAGAAATTCCGAAGTGAATTTATCTTTAACTACCGGAAATTCTTTGTTTGTTGATACTACTAATAATAGGGTTGGGATCGGGACGACGGGGCCGGGGAATAAGTTACATGTTGTTGAATCTGGTAGTAGTGCTGAAGTTGCAAAGTTTGAGCGTACTGCGGTGAATGAACCAGATTTTGTTATTGCGATGGGCGGCACGTCTCACGTTTCGTTGGTGAGTTCAGCCGGGCTTGGATTGTCATCTAGTGCCACAGCGTACGACGCATCACCAGACCTGTTTATCGCGGCAACAACCGGCAACGTCGGCATCGGGACGACTTCACCAGGCCAAGCATTGCATGTTATAGGAAGTGCAAACATAAGCACATCAATAAACACGCCCGTAATAAACACGACTTTGGCAACTCAGAACCTGACAATCTCAAGCGCGGCGGGAAGCGTCATAATCCGCCTAGGATAAATATATACCCATCCCTCTCCAAAACCCCAAATCCGCCTCCATTGCCTGCAATATCTTTTATTCTTTCCATTTTTTAATCTTTAAAACCAATCCCACTGCTAAAAAATAAAACCAGCCTTATAATAGTCCCAATGCCGTAGAATTTTAGCAGCAACTTACACCTTTTTTCCAAAATCCATCACCTATAAAATTCCAAAATGTGTTGCCTATCAATTCCAAAATTCAACACCCAACACAAAACCAAAATTCCAAAATCCGTTACTTATATAAACTTGCGCCATAAAACAGATTAAATGCAAAATCAAATGCCCTGCCCCTATTGCAGCTCAAACAACACAATTAAGAAAGGCAGGAGAAAAAGGAAATTCAAAGATATCCAGCAATTCCAGTGCAAAGGCTGCAAGAAATTCTTCTCGCCGCAAAATCAAGGCAATAAAACGTATCCAATTAAAATAATTGCAAATTCAATTTCCGCTTATAATCTCGGCTGCACATTAAAGCAAGTTTCAGGAATAATTGAAGCAAGGCAAAAATTAAAGATTCCAGTATCAACAATCTCCTCATGGCTTAATCACTACAAGCAAATTTGCACCTTTGCAAGATTAAGAAAGCAGGCAGTAAAACTTTACAAGCCAAAAAACATGCTCTTCAAAAAGCCATTGCTGCACCAGCAAATATACCTATTCCAGTTCCATAAAGCAAAATTAGAATTGCTATTCAAAGAAGAAGAAAAAGAAAACAAAAAATTCCTGCCGATAAAAGACTACCTGTATAAAATCCCGACAGCAAATTTTCCCCATCACATATTCAGCAAAGAAATGTTGGCCGAGCGCGGAATAGAAGCAGAAATAGAAAGCACAGAGCAAAGAATATCCCAATTGAAACTGGAAACTTTGCCAGCAATAAAATTAGAAAAGCAAAATCAAGCTAATCAATTAGCGCAAATAGCATTGAAAATTGCAAATGACAACAAGCAGCGCCATCAATCAATACAAAATTTCATGCTGATAAATGATAGCACTACGATAGCAACAGAAATTCCTGTCTATTTGACTAATGATGATATAGAATATTTCAAAAAAAGAAATTTCTCAATTAATCTGCAAAATTACAGAACACCCATTATCGGCCATATTGACCTAATCCAGATAAGAAACGGCTTCATAAATATCTTGGATTACAAGCCAGATGCCAACAAAATAGAAGCAGTCCGGCAATTGACCTTGTACGCTTTAGCCTTAGCGTCAAGAACAAAGCTTGCATTAAGGGATTTCAAATGCGCATGGTTTGATGAAGATAACTATTATGAGTTTTTCCCTTTGCATGCCGTTTATGAGAAGAAAAGCCAAAAAATCAGTTAATTATTTAAACTTCGCTTACCTATGAAAGCCAAGTGATTAAAATGACCAATAAAAATGAGTTGAGAAAATTGCAGCAGAAAATAGTGCCAATACTCAAGAGCAATAAAGTAACCAAAGCCGGAATATTCGGAAGTTACGCAAGAGGGGAAGCCAAAAGGAAATCAGACATAGATATTGTAATACAGCCTCCGAAAGGGATCGGGTTTCAATTTGCGGGCATCGAATTAGAATTGGAAAGGAAACTAAAGAAAAAAGTGGATTTGCTCACTTACAATTCAATTCATCCGCTGCTTAAAAACAGAATCCTGAAGGAAGAGGTAAAAATCTTATGAAAAAAGAGCCGCTAATTTTCATTGAGCATATTTCGGAGAGCATAGAAAGAATAGAATCATACGCAAAAAACCTGACAAAAGAAAAATTAACAAAAAATGTGAAAATTCAGGATGCAATAATCAGAAGAATTGAGATTATTGGAGAAGCCGCCAAGAATCTTCCAGGCGATTTTAGGAACAAATACCGTTTAGTTGAATGGAATGATATCATTCGCACCAGAGACAAAATCATCCATCACTATTTCGGAGTTGATTTAGATATTGTTTGGGATATAGTTAAAAAAGATTTGCCTGATTTAAAGAACAAGATAAAATCAATTCTTGAAGAGAAATCGGCGGATAAGAAATGACTATCAACTCTTCCGGCAACGTCGGCATCGGAACAACTGCTCCAAACAAAATGCTGGAAGTCAATGTCACAGCTCCATCAACTGGAATCTCAACAAACGGAACTTTGTATGCACCAGTCATAAACACGACATCAGCTACTCAGAATTTAACAATCTCCTCAGCAGCAGGAAGCGTTATTATCAGGCTGGGGTAAGTTTTAAATAGTTGAATATATCCAGGACTAACTGATATAAATGGCAAAAGCAATTGAATCGAAAATCATAAAGGACAAATTGATGTCTGGAAGCCCTCGAATAGCCGGCACTAGAATAAGGGTAAGGGATATTGTTGAAAAGTATATTGTGCTAAGTTATTCACCTGAAGAGATAGCTGAAGCTTTTGATATTTCGCTGGTATCGGTATATGATGCTCTTTCCTATTATTACAAGCATACTGAAGAAGTACAGGAAGAGATAAGAAAAGATAGAGAATTTGTAGAGAAATTCAGAAAAGAGTTTAAACATGAAATTCTTAGCTGATGAGAACGTAGATTTGCCTGCCGTTAAGACATTAAAAAGATTAGGAGTTAATATAATCTCAATTCATGACATTGGTATGGTTGAATATGCAGATGAAGAAATATTAAATTATGCCAAAGAAAATGAAATTGCAGTAATCACACAGGACACGGATTTTTTAAGGCTGCATGCTAAAAATTCTGAAAATGCTGGAATTATCTTTTTAACGAAACCCCTTAATACTGGTGGATTAATAAAAGAAATCCAAAAAATTGTAATGTTATTTGACAACTTGGAGAATATGATTATTTATATACCACTAAAATGAATAGCGGCAGCGCCGGCATCGGGACGACAGCACCGGGACAGAAATTGCATGTGATAGGAACTGCAAACATTACCCAGTCGGTAACTCTTGCGAATGTAACAATATCAAGAACAGTAATCAATACAACGCAGGATAACAATCAGAATTTAACAATCTCAAGCGCAGCAGGAAGCGTTATAATAAGGCTGGGATAAATTTATAAACAAGTAAGTACTAAGAAACGGAGTGAATCGAAATGGTAAACGTCAGTTTGGAAACAATACATAAGGAATTGGCAGATATAAAAGGAGATTTAAAATTCCTGAAGCATATAATGAAAGAAGACTACGAATTAAGCGGCTGGGCGAAAAAAGAGCTTGCTGAATCAAGAAAAGTTCCAGATTCTGATTTAATAAGTCATGAAGAAGTTAGAAAGCGTATTCTTGGAAAATGAGTTATGCAATCAAATGGAATCCTAAACCGCTTAAATTTCTAGAAAAGCTACCGAAAGAAATATCAAAAAGAATAATAGAAAAGGTAGAAGGAATAAAAGATGACCCTTTCCACTATTTGGAACATTATGAAGGTGCTGATGTTTATAAGCTTAGGATAGGCGATTATAGGATTTTGATGGATGTGAATTTTACAAGTAAAATATTGAAAATCAGAATACTTGACCACAGAAGCAGGGTTTATGAAAGATAACGGCGACGGCACCGAATGCAAAGTTAGAGCTGAATGTGTCGGAAATTGCAAAGATATGCAATAAATTGTTACAATTTCCGAGCATGCTCGAAAATCTTTGATTTTTGACATAACATCTAACATAGCCGGAATAACCACAAACGGAACAATCAATGCACCTGTGATCAATTCAACCAAAAACAACCTTACAATCAGCTCAGCAAGCGGCTCCGTTATCATCCGACTGGGATGAGATTTAATAAAAAAAGAATTCTTACTGCAGATTGACCGCATTTACAATCTTGTCAGCAGGATAATCGTAGATAACCAGTCTTGTTTTATATCTCAGCAGGAAGTCTCCGACTTTTGCGTCCTTGTAAACATCTGGGAACTGCTGGCTTAAAGTGTCAAGCGATTTTTGGTCAAGCTGCCCGCCGATTGGCTGCTCGCCCTGCAAGCCCTGCAGCTCAGCGTGCTTGTTTAATTTGGTAAAAAAATCTGCAGGCAGGTTTGCCTGCTGGGGCTGATCCAAGCTAACTACTCCTTTAATCTTATCATTGTCATAGTCATACAAAACAATTCCGTCTGTGTACTGGATTATGAAACTCCCGATAAATGTTGAATCCAGCCCATTTATCTGGGATTGAAGGTTTGCAAGATTATTGCCGTTAATCTGGATTATATTCAGCGGGGGAGTCCCTATATATGGCCTCATTTCAGGATGCGCTGTCAATTTTTTAAGAAACTGCTCCGGGCTTATCGTTTTTGGAATTATTGCTGATTTTAGCTGGTAAGTGTTGACGAGCGCCAATATGCTGACAACAAGCGCTACAGCTACCAACAAAATAACCGCATAATGAAAAACAGGCTTCTCGTGCAAGCCAGGCTTGTTGACATAGGATGGCGTGGAAACGGAACCAGACTTCGAGCTACCACCTCTTGCCATGGTATATTTTGATTAATGCTTGTATTTAAAGATTATTATTCTGCCTGTTCCGTAGCAAAACCGAAATAAACTCACTGCCGTTCGTAATTTCGTTTTTACTTCGTAAAACCGAAACATACTCATTACATTCGTAGCTTCGGTTTTGTTACGTAACAAAACCGAAAAATAGAAAAACAGGGCACTAAATGGATGTATTATGAAATATCTGAAATTTGGCATGCTTCTCGCGCTTGCACTCTTATTAATTCCAATTTCTGTCAGCGCTTACCAAACAAACAGCAGCAGCTACAAGCAGAATATAATAGTCTCGGAAGGCGGGGAAAATTCTTCAAGCTCAACGTACAAAATGAACATTGCTGTGGGAATAATAAACAGCATAATAAACTCAACTTCATACATCAACAAGCTCGGGTTCTTCCATTTATTGCTGCTTGCGAATGACCAGCCGTGCACAACTGCCAGCCAATGCGAGGGAGGATATTGCTGCAGCAGCCTGTGCAAGAGCTCTGCGTGCTCAACTCCTGCGGCTCCGGCAGAGGGTGCAAGCAGCAGCGGTGCCAGCGGAGCGGCAAGTGGAGGAGGTGGCGGAGGCGGGATTCCAATCGAAGCCGCAGCAAAAACCAAAAGCTTCAGGGTCAGCCCGGCCGCTGTAAAAGAGCACATGGCGCTTGGAGCTTCAAAGACAGCAGCATTAACGATTGAAAACACTGGAGAAACTGACCTAAGCTTTAATTTGAATGTCGCAACGATAAATGATATTCTTTTCCTGTCGGATTCCAGCTTTAGCCTTGGGCAGGGAGAGCAAAAAATTGTAGAGCTGAATATAGTAGGGAAAAAACTCGGCTCCTATCTTGGCCAGGTCATAATAAAAAGCGGAGATACCGAAAGGCCTGTGGATGTTATAATTGAAGTTGAGTCCGGGAATGTGCTTTTTGATGCCAAAATAGACATCCCGTCAGCTTACAGGGAGGTTGAGCCTGGAGGCGAGCTAAAAGCTCAGATAACCCTGCTGAACGTCGGCCCTCCGAGAAAAGTTGATGTAACAACAACCTACACAATAAAAGACAGGAGCGGGAAGATAGTTTATGAATCGTCCGAGACATTTGCAGTGCAAAATCAAACCTCGTTTGTCAAATCATTCAGGATACCAAGTGAGCTCCAGCCCGGGGATTATCTTGCAATTGTTGAATTGAGATATGAAAATTCATTCGCGGTATCAAGCGAATTGTTTAAAGTAGTGCCAAAAGGCGGATTAGGCGCAAAAGCTTTCGCAGGCTCGAAGCTGACAATTACATTCCTGATCATAATACTTGCCGGAGTAATTTTCCTGTTTGCCTACCTGATTGTGCCGAAAAAAACCATTACAAATAAATTCAGGCACAGGAAAAAATAAATCCAAAAGCTGAATCGATTATAATTTCTGATATAGGGAGTTTTGAAATATATGATTTTTGTCAAAACTCTCTAAGAGAACTTTGAATCAAATACATAAAACCAATGGGCTATTCAAAGTTCCCTATAATTAATTTTAATCTAACTAAAAAAACAAATTATAATTCTCCAGAATTGTTTGATTTTGCCAAAGAAATATGAACATTGCGGAATTCCGGTGCTTAGGATAGAATACACACCCCACTTTTCCGTTCGAATGACCGAAATCTATTTAAATGTATAAATTTGATCCCAAAATGGTGTTACACTACAAAAAAGAGGTAGGGTTTTGATGCTTATTGGGAAGCTATTTTACGCCGGCAGCTGCCTCTTAGTTCCCGGGGTGAGCAATTTTGGTGTTTAAGAGGTATATAAAAAAGCACGGCAAAAAGCTGGGCCCCTACTATTACCATAATGTCAGGGGAAGTGACGGCAAGATTAAGTCGGTTTATGTCGGCACCAACCCCCAGAACCACCCGAAGCACAGGATAAGAAAGCCGCTATTTTCCCTTATTTTAGTTTTAGTTCTGATATTGATTTTGGGCGGCTCATTGTTTTTCCTGCAGAACAAGGCTGTCTTGCTGAATAAATCAGAAAATGCCAATCCTAATTTTGATGTTGACCAGATACTGCTGAAAGTTCTGGTAAAGAGCGGGGATTATTTTGAGAACCGGATCAAAGTAATGAACACCGGCAATGAGCAGTCAAAGATAAGCATTGAGGTTTCCGGGCTGTCAGATATTGTAAGCGCAGACTCGAAAGAGTTTACCTTAAAGCCCGGCCAGACAAAAATTTTGTCACTGAATTTTTCTTCCATTATTCCAAATGAAAATATTGAGCAGCAGCCGGGAATCTATGTCGGAAAGCTTGTTCTGAGATCTGAGAAAGCTACAAGGGAAGTTCCGGTTGTTGTTGAGATAGAAACAAAGGACGTTCTTTTTGACATGAACTTGAATCCTGTTGCAATAGAAAGAAGGGTGAAACAGGGCGAGGACACTACGATAGAAGTCAAGGTTTTCAATCTTGAAACCATTGAATCGGTAAATGTGGACGTTGAGTATTTTGTCAAGGACATGAGCGGAAACACAATTGTAACAGAAAGCGAGACAGTTGTCGTGAAGTCGCAGGCTTCCTTTTTCAAGACCATTTCCGTCCCAAAAAACCTTAATCCGGGGACTTATGTATTCGCTGCAAAAGCAAAATTCGGAAATTCTGTCGGGACAGCGAGCTACATGTTTGAGGTTACCGGGCCGGAAAGCCAGCAGGGTAGCTTTGCAGCATTCTGCAAGAGCAGCGTATTGTGCCTTGGGCTTTCCATGACCGCGATTTTGCTGATTTTCGCAGTGGTTGCGTACCTTTACTTTTATTTCGGCGCATACCTGTATGAAAAATTAACAGGGACGGCAACATTAGGAAGAAAGGCGCAGGTGGAGGAAGAGACCATTGCAGTTGAAGAGGCTCCGGCCGAAAAGCCAAGGCAAAGCGCTTTTTCAGGAATCGCAGATAAAATAAGAAAATGGCGGGAAGAGCGTGAAAAGGAAAAGCTGCAAAAAGAAAGCGCTGAAAGGAAAAGAGAGCTGCAGAATCTTCAGCAGGAAAGAATTATTCAGCTTGAGGCTTCAAGGAAGCAAAAGGAAATTGAGGCGCAGGCCCTTGAGGAATTGAAAAAGCGGCAGATTCTCAAAAAACAGAGGGAAATAGGGGAAAAAAAAGCAGAGCAGGAAAGGCTGAGGCGGGAAGAGGAAGAAAAAAAGCAAAAAGCCCTTGAAGATAAAAATAAGGCCGAAGAAAAGAAAAAAGCACGGCTGGAAAGACAAAAATTAATCAAGCAAAAGAAAAGGGAAATAAAAGATTTCTTCCATAGAATTGGAATTTACAAGACTCCTGAAGAAAAAAGGCAGATTGCCCTCCAGAAAGAAAAAGAAAAGCAGGAAAAGCTGAAGCGGGAAGAGGAAGAAAAAAAGCAGGTGGAGCTGGAGAAAAAAAGAATTGAGCAGGATAAATTAAGGAAAGATGAGGAAGAAGGAATAAGAAAAGCCCAGGAAGAAAGAAAAAAACAGGAAGACATTGAGTCAAAAGAAAGATTAAGGCGGAAAGAAGAGACTGAAAAGAAAGAAAGAGAAGAAGCCCAAAGAAGGCAAATTGAAGAAGAGCGCAGAAGAAAGGAAGAGGAGGAGGATAGGAGGCTGGAGGCAGAGCACAGAAAACAAGCAGAGGAAAGAAAAAAGGAGGAAATAGCAAAACAAAAAGAGCTGGAAGGGCAGAAGCGGGAAGAGGAAAAGAAAAACCAGGAGATTATTCTGCAAAAACAGAAGGAGCTTGAGGAAAACAGAAAGAAGATAGAAGTCATAAAGCGGGAAGAGGAAGAAAAAAGGAGGAAGAAAGAGGAGCTAAAGAGAAAAGAAGAGGATATACAAAAGAAAGAGCAGGAGAAAAGAAAAGAGGAGGAAATAAGAAAGCAGAAATTTGAGCTTATAAAGCAATTCAAGCTTAAGCTCAGCAGGAACAAGGAAGCTGACAGGAAACTTGCGGCAGAGCTCAACAGCCTTGAATCAGAAAAAAGGATAGTTCTGAACAAGCTCGGCGAGGCTGAGCTGCAGATACAGGATTTGCACCGCGAAATAGAGGAAAAATCAATGCTGCTCGATAAATTCCTGCACCAGAAGGGCGCATTGATCCAAAGCCACCAGATGGAAACTGAAAGCCGATATAAAAAACAAAAAGAGATGGAGCAGCAGCACGGCGAAAAAGCGGCAAAGCTCAGCCAAGAGCTGGCAGAAAAAGAAGCCAAAATGATGAATGAGATGCAGCAGGAGCTCAGCAAGCTGAGCCCGGACAAAAGAGAAGCTGCCGAGCACTGGAAAAAACTTGAGATAAAGGCCAAGCTCAAGCTTGAAGAGCAGAAAATCCAAACAGAGCTGAAAAGCCCGGACAAATCTGAAAAGTATAATCAAAAGGGGGAGGAAAGCTATAAGGAAAAACTTCAGGAGATGAATAACAACGAGCACAACCTGAAAAGAGTCATTGCCGGGCTGAAAAGCCAGATTAATGCCTTAAGGCTCGAAAAGAAAAATTCCCCGGATAACATGGCTGGCACGGAAAACAAAATACAGATAATAAGAAAAAAACTGGAAATACTTGTCAAGGAAAGAGAGCAGATCAACAAGGAGCTGGCAATCGCAAATTTAGGGCTGTCAAAACTAAGGCTGGACTACTTTAAAAATATGTTTTTCACTATCCTGGACAGAAGGGAAAAGCTGAGGCAACAGAAAGCCAAGGAAAAGGCAAGAATGGATGATGAAAAAAAGAAGATGGAAGCAGAGCTGCAGAAGCAGAAATCCAGGGAAGAAAGATTAAGAAAAATAGACGAAGAAAGAAAGAAGAAAGAAGAGGAAAAAAGGGTTAAAGATGAAAACAGGCGCGCTGAAAAAGAGAAAAAATCAAAGCTGCTGGAAGAGCAGAAAGGCCAGAAGGAAACTGAGCGGCAAAGGCAGGAAGAGGAAAGGAAAAACCAAAGGCTGATTTTACAAAAAGAAACTGAGCGGCAAAAAGCGCCGCCTGCGGCAGAAGCAAAAGAGCAGGCAAAGGAAAAAAAGCCTGAAGCCGGAACAAAAGAAAAGGTTATAAAAAATCTTGCTGGCAGGAGCAGGGATTTCGGGAAGTGCTTCAACCTCCTGGAAAGCGCAAGAAAAGAGATGGGCGCAAACAAGAACAGGGCGAAGGAGCTGTACGCCAAAGCAAGGGAGATTTATGTCGGGCTGGACTACCATGAGAAGAAAGAAATATACAATGAATTAATGGAGCTGTATAACGAATTATTGAAATAAATTTATCTTAAAGAATCCTCAATCGGCTTCTTAACTTTTGATTTCTGGACCTCTTTCTGCAAATCAACCCCCAGCCCCTGCAGGTTTTTAATGTGCATCTGCATAAGCTGCTCTACAATTGACAAGATTTTCAGCATTTCCTCGCGCTCCTTTGCCAGCGTCGTCAAAGCGCCTTTGTGAAAGCCAATCTGCTCGTCACTGCTTACCTGATTTGGCTGCTCTTTCTGCATTTCAGCTTGCAAGGAGTAAGGGGGATATTTAATTGTTTCTAAAAACAACAGTTAAATAATTAATAAAATTAAAAAAATAAAAAATCAGTTCTTAGTTACTTTTTCTTCCTTCAGCACAAACTTTGCAATCATAAACACTACGAACGCTATGACAACAAAATTTATTACGGCACCCAGGAAATGCCCCCAGGATATGACTACCGGCCCAAGAGCAAATTTAGCCGTCTGCCATTCCCCTCCCGGTATAAATGGAGTTATGAGCGGCATGATTATATCATTCACTAACGCCTGTATCAAAACCGTTGCAGCAACGCCTATTATAAATGCGGTAGCCAACCCCATCACCTTGTATTCATCTAAAAATTCTTTAAACTCCTGCATAAATTCTTGCACTATCCCCATGAAATCACCCCAAGTATAGGAATACTTTAAAATATTTAAGCCTGCTGGAATCTAAACATTTTTAAAAAAGATGGCAATAATAATATTATGACGCAGGTTTTGGGCATAGTGAAGGAAGGGAAGCTGATTCCGGAAGAGCTGTGGGTTAAATTTATTTCCGGAATGGAGAATGATTTTGACAATCTTGAGACCAACAATGAGCGCGCCAAGAGGGAAGTTGCTGAGGCGGTTGTTAATTCCGTCAAAAAGAGAGTGACTTGCGAGGTTCGCGACCCCGCTCACCAGGTCACGCCAAAATTCGGAATACTATTTTCCGGCGGGGTGGACAGCTCGCTGATATCATTTATCTCAAAGCAGCTTAAATGCAATTTCACATGCTACACAGTCGGCATTGAAGGCTCTGACGACATAATGTGGGCGCAGCAAGTTGCAAAGGAGTATAGTTTTAATTTCAAGTATAAAATTTTAACATTGGATGAATTTGAAACTGTTTTAAAGGAAACTATCAAAATTCTGAATGATGCGGATATTGTTAAAGCAAGCGTGGGCTCTGTTTTGCATGCTGCCGGCAAGATTGCAGCTGCTGACGGCAGCAATATTTTGTTCGGAGGCCTCGGAAGCGAGGAGATTTTCGCAGGATACCAAAGGCACAGCGATGTTCTTGGAAAAAACAATTTTGAAGCCCTGCACAAGGAATGCTGGAGCGGGCTGAAGAATATGTGGAAAAGAGATTTGGTACGTGATTTCACTATTGCGAAAAAATTGGGAATTGAGTTAAGGACTCCATTTTTGGACAAGGATTTGATCAATGCTGCAATGAATGTCCATCCTATGCTTAAGATTGACAAAGACAATAAAAAAATAATTTTGAGGGAGGCTGCCGAGTTTTTGGGATTGAAGAAAGAGTTTGCGTGGCGCAAGAAGCAGGCTGCGCAGTACGGGAGCAATTTTGTCAACGGGATTGAAAAACTAGCCAAAAGAAAAGGGTTCAAGATGAAGAAAGATTATTTGATGAGCTTGTTGAAGTGAATTAATATTTTTATTTTATATAGTTGGAATAATAAGACAAAAATATTCAGGGAGGGAAAGATCTTATCGCACTTAATGTGCACCAGATAGCCCTCCACCCCCCATTATACAAAACGAGAAGGTACAACTGATTATTATTAATGACGATACTTGAAAGCAAAATAAAATGCAATACAAATTCCATGCTTACGGGCATCCCAATATTCTTGCAACGCATAAAACTACGCTTGAGTTTATCAAAGATTCTGAATTGAGCCTTAATGGGGACTGCATCGTTGGTGTCAGGGCGGATTTTGACTTAAATGAAATAAAAAAATTCATTAAAAAATCCAAATCCGGAAAAATAAAGATAATTATTGAAACAAAAGATAAACAAATTAAAGAAACAATGGAAGCGGAGTTGAATCCTGATTTTAATGATGAAAAGGAAATCGTCATCAGAAAAACAGATTTCGCATCTGAAAGGACGCTTGCAATAAGGTCAAATAAGGCTGCTGTTGAGTTAAAAAGAGTATTGATTGAGTTTTTAAAATCAAAAGAAGGCGAAATAAGTATAATTATAGAAAGCAAACCAGTCTAGTTTCTCCGAATATCTAAACTAGTGTATTATACATAGAGTTACGACTAAAAAGAGATAAATTTTTAAAGCGATAATGCCGAGTAATCCTTAGGGGAGGATTAGATTCTTTGGAAAAATGGAGGCGATAAGATTGGGGACTGTGAGGGGCACAAAAACAAAATGGCACTAGGAAGAGAATATCCGGAAGATTATAATCGCAGAAGAGCTTTAATCTATTCTGTATCTAAACAAATAGAGAGCGGAAGAATAGCTAACCCACAGGATATTAAAACTATTTTTGGGCCTGAATCGTTAGGGCCATATTATTTTCAGCATGCCTTACTGCGCACCAGAAAAAGAAGAAGGGATGGAAAACCATTACCAAGGCATTCGTTTGACGCCGCTTCCCAGTCTTTTTATAGATATAAACAATCAGGTTACCTGTTAAAATCTCCTGTTGAAACTTCTGGAACCTTGGTTCATGATGTAGGTGAAGATTTTGGAGAAAGCCTTATCGGAGCAATGGCCGTAAATGATGCAATAGGATATTTATTCGGGCCTGCAGTCGGAAGGATTGCAACTGCTGTAACAAGCGGGAACGGCTTAATTCTAAAATCGCTGGACCGCATGGTTGAGCAAATGGACCCTCAAGTGAGGTCTGAAATTGGCCAGTATATAACAGTAAGCATGCTGGAAAAATTAAAACCCGAAGCGGTTGCATTTACTTCTGAGGATATTCTGGGAAATTACAATAAAATGATTAATGCGCTAGAACGTTTTAGAAACTATGTTTTAAGAAGAGCCGGTTATCTTGAAAATGCTTCACAGGCAAGAATTAGTGACATAGTCGAGGATCTTGAAACCAGATTAAAAACAAAAATCAAAGAAGGTATTTTAGATACTGAAAGAGCAAGAGAAAGTGTGGACGGGCAGTTTCAAAATGTAATATCTATAGCACATGGCAATAATTTACAGAAGATAGATGATGCACTAAGAGGAAATGATGATGAAAACAGGTATCTTTTAGCCCTTAAAAAAACATTATATGCTGATTTTATCAATACAATTGCAAATGCCGTGCTTGAAGAGCATGCGAGATTCCTGGAAAATCCGCAAAGCCACCCGGATTATACGGCGCCAATGATGGTTAAGCTCGCCGATTTGGCAGAAACTGCTTCAAATTTTGAAGGCCAAAGCATAGACCACGTAATCAGCATATTCAGAAAAGCGAGAAGGGGAATTTGGGCTGCGCATGACTTAGCGCCAAAGATAAAGCCAGCTGAGCTTCCGGGAGACGGAGAATACCTTAGATTGCAAAATGCCCAGAATTATTTATTCTATACATTAAATTTACCACTAAAGCCAAATTTTGATTTTTATAAGAGAAGGGCAGTTCAGCAAACAGCGTTGGAAACAGAAAGAGATGCATTTAGTGAGATGTTAAAAAAGATGAGGGAACTTAGGGTCGCATTAAAAGCAACTGAAGATAAAGGCTGGCTATCTTTTTTTAACAGTGAAGGGAAATATTTTTCATTTTAATCGCTCGATTGGTATGATAAACAGAATTTTATGCTGAAAAGGGTTAAATAAAAATGATAGGCTCACAGGCTGTGATGGACGAAGAATTTGAGGAGTTTCTAGTAAAATTCCATATAGCCAAGGAAGCGGTTAGGAGAAGAAAGCCTATACCCAAACCTGTAATGGATTATTTATTTGAGGCAAGGGCGTTGGGAATTCCCCTTACTGCCTATGAAAATTCTGCGCGGCACAGCAAAGCAAACCTGGAAGAGCTGATGGACCGGCTTTTAAGAAACTTGAGTGGGAATAGGGAACTTAGGAGGCATCCTAAAACAATCACGACTCCGGAAGGCGAAGTTCAGGTCCAGTCGTATGAAGCCAATCCGCAGACCAATGTCCTGTATGTCATGTCTGATGTAAAAAAATATGAGAGCTTCTGGCAAAAAAACATTGCGACCGTGGCTTCCCAAAGCGAAACTGGGAACATGGATTATCAGCGCTACAGAATTATAGTAGAGCATCCTGACGCAAGGAGGTTCAGGAGTGAACGCGATTATTCCAGATTAAGCCCTGAAGAAAAAAGAAGGTATGACGCGGGACTGAATCATCAGCGGTTCAAGGGCAAGAAGTTCAGGGACCTTACACCGGACGAGAAAGAGAGATTTTACAGAGAATTCAAAGTTGACTATGGGGACCTTACACAAACCGAACAAAAAGAATATCGGAGGAAATTTCAAAAATTAAATGAGGAGCTTGTCCTGGGCGTTGCAGGCAGAATAGCCGGAATGCACGGATTCAGTACCATACCAATAAAACCCCATTTCATGAACTTTGGAAACATCAGCTTAAGGGCTCAAAGGCAGGTTATTGTCAATCCAAATGGAGAAAGAGTCTTAGAGCTTGAGTACCTATTAAGAACCAGCGGAGAAGATGATGGGGTCCTATTTGAAAACGCGCTAAAAAGCACGGCAGGCAAAAATTATGGTTACGGCAAAAGAACAGATGGCTCTGCAGAATATGTTGACAGGGAAGGGCGCAGTTCGGTTATGGTAGACAAAGGAGACCTCCTGATTAATTTCCGCACCTACGGCCACGTAGATTTTAGCATCGCAGATTTAGCGGCAAGAATTGCAGCCAAATACCATGACGCTGCTTCCAGATATGATATAATACAGGCAAAAAAAGAAGCTGAGAAGGGAAAAAGCAAATCAAAAAAAGAAGAAGACAATCCTGAACCAGGCAGGAGAGAGACAGAAATACTAGAAGCAATAAGGCTCAGGATGGGGGATATGCCGCTTGGATTTTTTATTTACGCTGAAACCACCACAAATGACCTGGAAGCAAAGTATCAGGGAATGGGCCTTGATGCGGGGAAAATTAAAGTAATGTTTATCAAAGACAGGATTGGGCCTCACGCCGTTGAGGGGTACCAGGATGCAAAATTCTATGTAAGCGATGATTTAAGATTTAAGCAAACCACCGGGGAAGTGCAGGTAATGTGCCCTGCCATGTTCCATGATTATTTCACAACTGCACGGAAACCCGCTGATAAATCTGCATGGCTTAATCAAAAAGCCCGAAGATCGCTATTAGACACAGTTAGAGTCGAGGCTAAGGATGTTGCATTTGGCTCTGCGTTCTTCGGGAGCGGTCCGGAAAGTGACAATGAGTTTTCTAAAATTTACAGAAATAATTACGCAAGGGCTGTTGCAGCTTTGGGAAGGCAGATAGTAAATATCGGTGATATCGGGGCAGAATCAGATAGATTTCAAAAATTATTTAGCGGCATAAAGGAGGTTTATAGCGAGGCTAAACAGAGAATCGGCCCTCACCATCTCAAAAGGGTTACCAGAACAATAGATGCCATTTTAGCAAGCTATATCCAGAATAAAGGAATGGGGGCGGTATATGGCAGCGAGGGAATCAGCATGATCAATGAAGCACTGAAAGATGCCGTGCTTGAGCTTGATGCCGATTTCGCACATTTTATAGATCCTAGGGGAATAGCCCGCATGCTTCACGAAAGGCACATAAAAATGCTATTTGCCGCCTACGCAAGGCTTGCAGGGTCATTTGATAATTATAAACCTACGAGCCCTGACAGAGAGAAACATGATATTGTAAGGGAAGTAGTTGCTTCACTGTTTATCGGAAAATTGATTAAATCATACAATGAGGCGTATGGCAGGCCACTGCCCGCAGCTATGCAATCGGCGTACAGCAGAAGAGTTGATGAATTCTGCATAGACAGGGGTTGGGAGCCTATAAAGTTGGGAAAGATAGGAATGGCGTATGTACCCCCAAGACTCCTCCAACATGGCAGGATACAAGATGCAATTAAGGAGGGGCTTAGCTTTAATGCAGCTTTAACTCCTTTCAAAGAATTTGATATTAGAACTTTGGGCGAGATTTCCAAAATCTATGACAGGGCAGCTTATGGCAGGGGATAGCAATGGACTTGAAAACGCACGAGGATCTGGAAGCAATTGTAGAATTTTACAGAGATAACGCACCCACAGAAATACCACAAAGCGTGGATAATGCCATATGGAAGCCAACTATTCCCGAGATGCTGTGGGATGAAATTGTGTATTTTGACGCGTGGCACGCAATTGAGAAAAAGCCCCACGAAGGCAGAGTTTTAGTTGCCGGCTCCGGCGACGGCAGGAGAGCAGCTTACCTTAACAGATTAGGCTATCACGTCACAGGGGTTGAACTTAATCCCGAGCTGGTCAGGCGCTCACGGGCTCTTTTTAGCGAACTGGAAAAAAGAAAATTAGTTGACACTTCAAGATTAACTGTTCTCGAAGGGGATTTTTTGAATGATGATATGTATCAAAAATCCGGACTGAGCTTTGCAGATTTTAGCAAAATCTTTGCATACCTTATTCCAGGCAATTTCGCGAGCCTTGCAAGAAAAGCTGAATCTCTTTCGAAGCCGGGGACTGAAGTTTATTGCCTATGGCGCCCGACAGACTGGGCACAGCCAGAAACAAGCCTTGAGCTGGTAACAAGAAAACAGATGCCGCAGGTGTTCCCATATCACGAATTTGTCAGATACAGAAAAACTAATGGGCGCTAATCCTCCTCGTCTTGCTCACATAATTTAATATTCTTTTGCTTGAATATTTTCCAGTGCCGAGAAAATCATTACTGTGCTTTAAGATTACAAATCCCTTACACTCCGCGCATTCCTTCTCAATATCTTCGCCTTTGAACCATCTTTTTGCCTCCTCTTCATCCAGCTCGACAATATTTTTTTCCGCCTTCGGGCCTATAATCTGCGAGCCTTCAATGCTTAATCTTATTCCCAAACTGTCAAATTCGCAGAAATACATTCCAACAGAATTCAGCCTTAATTTTGAAATGTCAATTGCTGAAATATCCCTGCTTATTACAAATATCCTGTTTTTCTGGTTTCTTAAAAAGCCGTAATCCAGTTTGACTTTTGCGCCCCACTGTTTTTCTATCAGTCCGTAAATTTCCTTTATTTCCCTGCTGTTCAAAATCTTTAAGCCCTGCATTTTATTTGTTTTTCAATGATTAAATTTTTATTTTGAATACCGTTCGCTAAATTTTCATAAGGGGAACATTGCTTCCTGCTCTTAACCGACTGCTGATAGTTCCCACACCTTCTCGCTGAGTTTGTTTTATTGAGCAACAATTGCATTTGATGGCTTAATATCTTTGGGTGGGTGGATGGCATTTTGTTCCGCAGCAAGTGCGTTCTGTTGGTTCCCTCCCTGATGATTTTTTAGTTAATTAATTTATTTTTTATAAAATTATTAATGAATAAAATTAAATTCCCCACATTGGGTTTTGGTTTCGCATAATCTCGGCTATTTCCTTCAGAACTGCGATTTCTTCCTGGGTTAAATATTGCTTAAATTCCTTGAATTTCCTGAACTGGTCCTCCGGAATCACGGAATACAAAATGTCTTCTTCGTGAATCTGCCTTCCAACAACAACATCCGGCAATGATACGGCGATTTGCTTTCCTTTCTCCGCTTTTTCTATTGTCTCCTGCTCCAGCTGGATGCTTTTTACAATTGTCAGGGGAGCGCCGTCCTTCTTCATCAATGAAACTCCGGACTTCAAAGTTCCAGCGAGAACCTCAACTCCGACAACCGCAGGATTGCTCTGCCGGAAAATATATCCCCTCAAGAATTTTATCTTGCACGGCCTGTAAAGGTATTCCAGCTGCTTTGATTCAAGCAGTTTTTTTGTCTCGAGCTGCCATTTCTCAAAATCCTCGATGAGCTTGTAGATTACATTGTTGGAAATGACTTTTACATTTAGATGAACCTTGACATCAGGCATCAAATCTGCATTGAATCCCAGAACTGCCGCCTGCAAAGGGTCTTTTTCATAGCTTATTTCCGCATCCGATATGTCTTTCTTGGAAATGCTTCCGATTGACGCTTTTTTTATCTCAATATTTTTTTCCTTCAGCAGCTGGATGAGCGCCTCAAGGCTTCCGAGAGAATCGGCTTTTATCACGATGCCCTGCCTGTCAGTTTCAATTATGACTTCTTCAACTTCTTTTTTGATTTCTTCCTTCACTCTTTCAACATCTGCCTGTGAACAGCTTCTCAGCGGCATTCCGGCAACAACATTGCCCATCTCGGGGCCTGAAATTTTCACTCCGATGGCCGCGCTTACGCTTTTTACGGAGCTGAACTTTGCCTTTTTGTCGCGCATCTCCACCAGGGGAAGCGGAACAAACATCGCCTTCACTTTTGAGACAACCGGCTCTCCCAACGAGCCTATGACTATAATATCGTTCTGGCTCAAAGAGCCGTCGTAAATTATTACATCAGCCGTTGTTCCCAGGCCTTTCTCCTCCTTGACTTCAAGAACAGTTCCCTTGGCAAAACCTTCAACATCAACATTTAAGCTTGCTTCCAAAAATCTCTGCGACATTCCGGTCATGACCATCAATAATTCCGACAGCCCTTCCTTGGTTTTTGCGGAAATCGGAATCAGTGCAATCTGCTTTGTGTAATCCTCGACACGGTCAAACCTTTCGGAATTAAAGCCGAGCTCGCTCAGCCTGCCAACAAGCTCATAAAGCTTTTTTTCGAGGCGCAGCATGACCTCTTCATTTTGCTTCTGTATATTTTCCAGAATGCCAATTTCGGGATTTGAACGCCATCCGGAAAGCAGGTCAATCTTGTTCAGCGCAACCACAAACGGAGTTTTGTAATTTTTCAGAATTTCGATGCATTCTTCCGTCTGAAGCTTCAGCCCCTCATTGACGTCAATGACAAGAATGGCTATATCCGCCAGGTTGCCGCCCCTTTTTCTAAGATTAGTAAATGCTGCATGGCCGGGCGTGTCAATGATGAGAAAGCCCGGAATTTTAATCTCAATCTTCGATTTTTGAAGGAGGCTTCCGCTGATTTTTTTGATGACGTCAAGCGGAATCTGGGAGCAGCCGATGCACTGCGTGATTTTGCCCGGCTCCGACTCAACAATAGCGGTATCTCTGATTGTATCCAGCAATTGAGTCTTGCCGGCATCGACGTTGCCAAGAACCGAAATAATAAGTTGTCTTAAAACCATTTTAATCTCGTATAAGTAAAGATGCTGTGTTTTTAAACGTTATGCAATCAGAAGTTTTTTAATTGAACTGTAATTTATCTTGATTATGAAAACAATTATTAATGAAGGATTAGCCAAGATTAATGTTGAAAATAAAAAAATAGTATCCAAAGAAATGGAAGTATTCTACAACCCGGTTATGGGCATAAACAGGGACATTTCAGTACTGTTGTTGAATTCCATAAACAATAATGATCTGCAGATTGCAGACCCTTTGGCTGCAAGCGGGATAAGAAGCATCAGATTTTTGAAGGAATTAAATAAGGATAAAATCAGTAGAATTTATATTAATGATTTTGATAAAAATGCAGTTAAATCAATTAAAGAAAACTTAATACTCAATAAGATTAAATATAAAAATAATAAAAAAATGACTATAGAAAACGAAGACGCAAATTTATTCCTCTTAAAATCCACCGGCTTTGATTATACTGATGTTGATCCTTTCGGGACGCCAAACCCTTTTCTTGATGCTGCGTGCAAGCGGCTTGCAAGGGACGGCATTCTGGCAGTTACAGCAACAGACACAAGCGCCTTGGCCGGCACTTATCCTCAGGCCTGCATAAGAAAATACTGGGCAGCGCCAAAAAAAGATGCGTTGATGCACGAGACCGGGCTAAGAATCCTAATCAGGAAAATCCAGTTGGTTGCCGCGCAGTATGACAAGGCACTGACTCCGATATTTTCCTATTCGAAGGAGCATTACATGAGAGTTTTTTTGAGGAATGGAAAAGGAAAAAATAAAGCTGACGAAATATTAAAAATGCACGGATTATTTAACAACGCCGGCCCCATGTGGCTCGGCAATTTGTTTGATTCTGAATTATGCAGCAGGATTTATCAGAATTCTATCAAAAATAAAACTTTTAATAAAAACAATGAGCTGATAAAATTCCTAAAAATGATAAAAGATGAATCAAAAATAAACACCGTCGGGTTTTATGACCTGAATGATGTTGCTGAAAAAAATAAAATCAAAACTTTGCCCAAAAAAGAATCAATAAAAAATAAAATCAGGAAAATGGGCTATAAAGCCAGCGACACCCATTTTAAGGGAGAGGGGATAAGAAGCGATATTCCGCTAAAAGAATTGATCCGAATTTTGAGGAAGATTTAAATAATAAATGCAATTTCCGGCGTATTGACTCTAAATGGGGTACGCAGAAAGATTGTATAATTCCGCTTATAGCGCAGTTGTTGCAGTTCTAGGGCCATTAGCAGATTCTATAGATAAAGCTGTTGAGAGAATGGGATTAGAGGGAGCGCCTTTGGCTTTAGCGCAGCCGGGGCGATTGGAAACTTCTGCTGCAGCTTATACCACAAATGGGAATGAACATTACCTGGGAGAAATTCCCCACAGAGCCGATATAGCATGGGGTGGATTTTACCCCAACATAGATGCCAAAGTAAGGGGCCATCATAATGCCTATCACGGCCATAATACAAAAATAGCAAAAGCGATTTATGGGTCTAGGGCAAAACAGAGTAAATCAAGGTCTCCAGTGGATATGCCAAAATTAAAGCGAGTCAGAGGTGGGACCAAACATTCTTCAAGAAAAGTTAATTTCACAAGGCATAGCAGTTTATTTAAACCTTAAAATTACCCGACCGCCCTTCTTACATCCGTGACTTCAACGGATTCAACGCCTTCTAACTGGGAAATTTTCTGCTCAAGCTTTTCCGTTGTGCCGATGCTTTCTTCCATTACAAAAAGAATCATTAATGCTTTCAATCCAAATGCTATAGGCTGGATTTCAGTCCTGAATTCCTCCGAGCTGCAGAACGCAACTATCTCTTTCTTTGCTTTTGTTTCAAGCTCAGAAAGATCCACATCAGGGCTCTGAGGCATTATCCTTAAAGATACTACAACACGTGCCATTTTAGAATTCTAATTGGGCCCTTCAAAGCCGCATTCCGCGCACTTGTATTTTGCCGCAATCTGCCTGCAGTGGTGGCACCTGACAACTTCCGTCTTGCCGCACTTCGGGCACATGAACCTGGTTGAGCCTACTGTGTTTGAAATGCGCTTCCTGCATGAGCTGCATACTGCCTGTTTTTCTGCCATTTTATGGCTATGGGATAAGAAGACGGTTTAAAAATGTTATTGTTTTAAATTGATTTTATTACGTTATTATTTTCGTCAACCTCAAAAATTTTCCCAAAGAACTGCTCAATCGCGTAAATATTGGTCCTAGCATGGCTTGTTATTTCTGAAACTTTTATTTTTGAATTTCCAACAAGAGCCATAAACGGCAAAATCTGGTCTGCCAAAAACCCGTCAACAGGCGCTTTGGCTTCGATTTGCTTAATTAATCTGCTAGCTGCTTCCTCCCCTACATCTTCTGCTCTTTTCCCTCTTTCTCCCAAAGAATCTGCGCCCACCCTTATCGGATTGTTTTCATCGATATCATTTTTATTTCTGGAAAATATTGCCCATAAAGCTATTCCAGAGCCGGTTGACAAAGTTTCTTGATACTGCGAGATTATATTTATCGGAACATCATATTTTAATTTCAAAATATTTTTTGCCGATTCTGTCTGCCTCTCGGCAACATTAGAGCCCTGCAAATCCTTCGAAGCGTGGGAAATCCCCTTTATTTGTATCAAATTGCCCTGTTCGGTTAAATTATAAGGATTGACATTTTGTTTCAAGTGATTATGGAACTCCTCAAAATTCTCAAAATCATTTAGCTTAAATTTTGGACTAATTCTGATTTCAACTTTCCCGCCTCCCTTTGGATAATACCCCCTTTTCAGCAATCTTGCCTCGATTTTCGCAAATCTTTGAAGCTGGGGCAATAGGATATTGTTAAAATAATCAAAAGGCATGCTCCATTTCACATCGGTGCCTCCCGCAACTGAAATAGTAATCGGCTTGGAGGCAAACATTGATGGCGGCGGCAGGGACTGCAACAGCAAAGTTATTGAGCCCGCTGTTTCGATATCAACATCCAGGTTTTTGGCAATAATTTTTTTCGGATAATATTTTAAAGATGTTGAGCCAAGTTCATCCCCTTCCGCAATTGCATCTGATAATCTCTTCAATGCCCTTACACAATAAAGATGCTGGCTTTTCAGCCCGGGCTGCGGGCGGCCTTTTCTGATATCATAGATTTCAAACGGCTTTTGGGTTATTGTTGACAGTGCCAGTGCGGTTCTTACTATTGCGCCCCCCCCTTCACCAAAATTGCCATCGACCTTAATCATAAACTCAAGAAATAAAGAATTGATTATAAACCTTGCCAAATATCAGAGAATTATATTCATTAAAAATTGCCGACACTTATTATTTATATATTCTCAACATCAGACAATCCCTGGTCAACGCCATTAAGCTGGCTTGCGCTTGTGTCGTTTTCATCGCTGTTAATGGCATCCACAGAATTTCCAAAGGAGTCTGCAGCTGAATCCACCACGGCTTCCTTGACGGGCGGCTCCTGAATATTGCTTGCCGACCTCTGGCCGCAGGCTGCAATAACCACCAGCATCAACACGAGAAATGGCACTAATATTTTTTTCATTTTTTCACCACTTTGTATTCATTTGTTTTTGGTACTATTTAAAATTTACTATTAGTTGGGCATGAATATAAAAAAATAAAATATTATTATACACCGATGCCGACTCCGACATTAGCATTGCCCTCGGCATTGCCCTTGCCTAATTTAACCATGCCGGATGAATCTATGGTTATGTTGGCATTGGAAGGCACTCTGACATTGACACCCACATTTCCATCAATATCCATTCCAACTTTGATGTTTGTCCTGACATTGCCATTTTTTATTTCAACTTTGTTGTCGCTTCCAATCTGGACATCAGCATCTGATTTTGTCTCTACTTGCACAACTGGCGCCATTATGTATTTGCCATTTCCAGTCACGTGGATTGACTCATCTGCTATGAAATCAAATGTCGCGGTTGATGTTGCATTTGCCTCGACAACCAGGTTGCCGTTTACTTTTAATTCTCCTGAAGGAAGCTTCGCTTCGTGAGAGCCGCTCGCATCGGTTACAATTACATTTGATATGTCCAACCTAAGCTGATCATAATTTCCGTCTTTTAATTGAACATCTGCCAAAAGTTCCTGCTTGCCTTGCGCCTTTAATTGCAGTAAATCATATGTTTTTTGCGATGAAGAAACTGTGACCCAACCTTCTGTTTCGCTATGGACTTTCACACTGTCAACGGTAATTTTAACGCTTGTGACAGCCCCCATGTCTGCTGCTGCATCTTTTACAGCAAACACCACTCTTCCCTCCGAAGATTGCTGGGTTCCGGTGTTTTGCGTTCCTGAACTAAAATCGCTTTGGACTGTGCTTGTACATGCACCAACAAGCATAACCAAAACTAAACCTAAAGCCAAAAGAATATTTGTTTTTTTCATTTTTTCCCCCTTGCTCAATTATTTTCCAAATATATTTATGGCACTTATAGTGAATTGATTATATAAACATTTCCACCGATAAGTCATATTTTTCCATTCATCCTTATATTTTAAAAAATAAAAATTAGAATCCTTTTAATCGGATTCCTGTTCAACTTCGACTTCCATGCTCTCTGAAAGGTCTGCGCCTGGATATGCTCCCTTTATTTTCTTGACGATCACCTTAAGCTCATCGTGGGCCTGCTTGATTGAATCCCTTGATTCTTTCAAAAGCTGGTTAGCTTCATCCATCAAGGACTGAATTTTTGCACTGTCAGCCGGCTCTCCGTTGGCTCTTAAACTTAAGGCTTCTGAAATCTTGGCTTGGGCTTGCGTGTATTTGCCCTTAGATTCTGCAATCTTCTGGCTGAATACTCCAACTTCGGCACTCACATCAATGCTGATGTTCCTGTCCTTTGCTTCCTGCAAAACATGGTCAAGCCTTTTCTCAAGCACAAGGCCCTGGTTTACTATGCCTTCAACTCTTGCAGATACAACCCTTTTGCTGTATAATTCCACCAAGTGCTCAAGAGTATTCCATTTCTTCCTTAGCTTGGCGGCATAATCTTTTATCTGCTGCTTTGTCATGGCTGACTGCACATCCGCCCTAATTGAGTTTATGTCCGCAATTTGAGCGTCTATTTCAGCGACAATCCTTGCTGACACATTGGCTTCAATGTTGGCGTTTTCCTGCACTTTTGCCTTTATTTTTTCAAGGTGGCTGACAAAAGCATCTGAAACCCTCAAAAGATAGTCCCTTGCATTTTCAATGGTTGCGTTGTCATCGCGCTTTTCTTTTGACTCCCTTAATTTCTCCCTTGCGCCTTCAAGATTATCTTTTGATTCCCTGAATTTTTCTTTAGCCGCCTCGAAATCAGCCCTTGCCTTCAAAATGACAGACTGGGATAAATTTCTTTTGTCCAAATCGCGCGCATCCCTGATTTTCAGCATCTTTATTCCATTCAATTCCATCTTTAATGCCTTAATATCCATCTTTGCAAGTTCCTTTAATCTTGCCCTGTTCAGTTCCGAGAATTTTTGAATGTCTGACTGATTAAGCTCTGAGATTTTTTCAAGCTTTTCCTGTTCAAGCTCGGCAATTCTTTTGAGCTTCTCACTGCTAAGGCTTGCAAGCCTTTCCAGGCGGTCACCCTTAAGCTGCGAGATTTTTTCAAAACTTTTAATTTCCAATTCCGCAAGCCTTTCCCTCTGTTTTTGGTCGAGCTCGGCAATTTTCTCCAGCCTTTTCTCGTTGTTTTCCCTCATTTTTTCAAGCCTGTCTTTGGCATTTTCATTTATTTCTGCGCGGGCCCTTACAGAAGCTGTTGAACTAACCCGGACATTAGAAGAATCCGAGCTTCCGGAACTTGTTTCGCTATCCACTGAAGCATCCGAATTTGCGGCAACCTCCGTATCAGCAACAGCCAATGGCACAAGGCTAAGAATAAACACGGCCATTATCATCAATGCAATTGTTTTTTTCATTTTATTATTCCCTCCTAATTTTTTAATAACTTTCATCAAGATATATGAACCTTTCGCTTGATTGTGCGTTTCTTACCATTGCCTCGCAATGCGCGCATAAATACGGGCACGCGCTTATTCTGCCTGTTATTCTCGTCCTGCAATGAATGCATATCCTGCTTGGCATATTTAATTCCTCTTTTTGGATTCTTGATTTATTTTGTAGGTTATTCCTGTTTTGTTTATAAATAAACTTTTTCCAGCTGATTTTTAATTGATTTTTTGCCTTATTAAAGCTTTACAAAGCTTTATTTGAGCTGTTTTTGGCTTAATCGGGCATTTTATTTGATAAAACCCATTAAAGCAGACATGTAGTTTGCCGCTCTCCCTTTTTGAGGCACCGGGCTGAACTGCCATGTCCACTGAGGAAGCCCCCATAAATTTTATGCCGCAAATTCAGCTATTCAGATGGCATTGTCGTAACCATTCATGAATGCCTCTTCAATCGGGCTAAGCTCATCATCTTCCAGCTGAGTTTCCCTGTTGTATTTTGAATAGATGCTAAATTCGTCTTCCGGTATTTCTTCATCACTAACTAGATTAGGCTTTTCCATTTTATCACCTCTGATGGTTACACTATGTTGCAAAATAAAAAATCAAAAATAAATTATCCGAGACTAACACCCAGATTGACTTTTGAGCTTACTTCAACACCATGGTCCCTACTATTTTCCTCGCGTTTAATCTCGCCGCGAGTTTCAGCACCTTCGTGAACTTCAGCTTTGCCGCCAAAATCGGCGTCCAATCCGACTGCCGAATTGCCTGAAGCCGACGCTTCTGCCGCCTCTTCCGCATCTGATTCAAGGCTTGTGTCATTTTCCGCTTTTGCCTTGGTTTTGACTTCCTTTATTTTGCCGGTAAGCTCCAGCCTTGCCTTGACTATTGAATCGTGCTCTGACTTCAGCAAATCCAATATGCTCTGTTTTTGCCCTGCAGTCATGTTTGTTGAGTTAAACTGCGCCAAAGCTTGCTGCTTTGCTTCAACCCAGGCTTGCTGCCTTGAGTTCATTTCTTCATTCCTGCTTTTCAGCACCTCAAGCTTTGCCTTCTGGCTGAATGCGAAAGCTGATTTTACATTAAATGCAAAATCACCAAACATATGGCCCAAATGCCCCATCCTCAATCCAATTGCAGACACTTTTGCTTCGCCCTGCGCACTGGAAGATGCGCTTGCATCTGCAAATGATATTGGCATCAAAAACACAAAAACCGCCAAAACGCCTCCAACATATTTCATGTTCATTTGCTTCACCTCGAAACTAATTTGAATTTTGTTTTTAGTTTTGAACAAAATCCTGGAATGTGCATGGGCTATTTTGCTTATAAGCAAACTTATTTTCCGAAAAAATGGAGGCTTTACAAGATACTTTCAAGCTTGAAGAAGCTTTATTTTGCTTTATTTTTCTTCAGAGAAGCTGTCTCGTGCCTTATAAAGTTTTAAAATTGTTAAATGAGTTTTTCGGCTTTAAACATCATTTTTGAATAAATGTTTGAATTATCTTTTTGCAGTCCGCAATATTTTTATATACTGCAAAATTAGTTGTTTATATGGGAAATTACAAAATTCTGATTTATAGCTTAATAGCTTTGGTTATGATTCAGATAGCGAGCGCCGCAACTATTTACGGCAATGTGTATGATTTTTCATTGAATAAAGTTAATAATGCAAGAGTGGAGATTGACACATCTCCAAAGCAGTTCCTTATAGCAAGAAACGGCTCCTATTCGTTTAATGTTCCAAATGGCGCGTATGCGATTAAAGCGCAACTGATGCAGAAGAATACCGCAGTTGCGTCTGTGCAGGAAAATATAACAATAAAACAGGACGGCTCCTATGTCCTGGATTTAATTTTATTTCCGGATGTGGAGGAAGGTGTTGAAAATCCCGGCATTGATGTTAATGGAAATGTGATTGACACTAGCTCACCTAAAAATTATTACTGGATTTTAATTAGTTTATTGTTAGTGATAGTTTTGGGTGCCGGATTATATTATTTTAAGATTAAAAAGAAGAAAAGCACCGGGAAATTAGAAAATGATAATCAGAAGCCGGATGTGGAAGAAGTTGAAGATTTGGAGCAGGTAATTAAAATAATTAAAAGTGAAGGCGGCAGGGCAACGCAAAAAGAAATACGAAAGCAGATTCCACTGTCAGAAGCGAAAATAAGCCTGATGATTGCCGAGCTGGAGCATAAGGGATTAGTTGAGAAGATAAAGAAAGGAAGGGGAAATATAATCATTTTGAAAAAGAGATGATTTATTGATTCTTAAAATTAAAATAATTTAAACGAAAAAATATCAATTCGACAATGAACTTTAAAAAAATAGAAAATACTTATTTTGTGCGGCTCGATTCGGGGGAAAGAGTTCTTGAAACTTTGAAAGGCTTCTGCGCTAAAAATAACATCAAATGCGGATATTTTTTTGGGATTGGGTCTTTAGATGAAGCTGAGCTCGCGCACTATATAGTTCGAAACAAGAAATACACTTTCAATAAATACAGGCAGCCGCTTGAAATAGTAAATTTATCAGGAAATATAACAAATTTTAATGATGCAGTTTACCTGCACTGCCATGTTACCTTGAGCGATGTTGAGATGGAAGCTATTGCCGGGCATCTGAAAGAAGGGATTGTTGGAGCGACTGCGGAGATTGTTGTTGTTCAATTAGATTCTGAGATTAATAGAAAGTATGATGAGAAGATTGGACTGAATTTAATGGATTTTTAAGAAATTTATTATTTTTTATAATTCTTCAGGGATGGAATAGTTAATTACACTGAAAGTGCAGCTTGTTGCCCTCCACCCACCCTACAATATAGATTTAACATGTGCACTATTGATCCCAGGCTTTAAACCAAAAACCTTATAAATAAATGGAGGCATAACACTCATTTAGGGGGAGGTTAGTATGAGCGCTGAAAAGGAGATAGTTAATTTCTGGTACAATAAGAAAGGGCTCTTTACTGTGAACAATATAAGGACCAACAACAACCGCGACTGCGGAATTCTTGCGCTTAAGTTTGATAACGGGCAGGTGAATGAAACCCTACACATAGGGATAAGCTGCTCCATAACAAACAATATTGCCGAGACAACAAACCTTGAAAAATCTGTCGGAAAGATTGTCCATGAGAAATTTGACGACAAATCAGTACAGGATTCTGTAAATAAATTCACGAAGCAGTTCTCGATAGTTCAAAACAAAATTAAGAGAATAATAATTCTTGGCGCTGTGGCAAAATCAAGGAAAAGCGAGATAGTCAGGAACTTCAATGAAAAAGGCGTCGAGGTCATACAGTTTGAGGATATCCTTTATGATGTTTTGGAGAAGCTTGACACGCAGTATTACAAGAACGACATAATAAGGACGCTGCAGCTTACGAAATTTTTGCTTTTGAGCGAGCCGAACAAGCTTGCCAAGCTGCTTGTGAATGACGCATTCACATCTAACTCAAGAAAGGAGTTTTTGTCAAGCATCCTTGACAATGATGACATTGTGAAAGAGTTCAAGAAAACCAGCACTCAGAGGCTTGGGATGGTCCTGAAAAATTCCAATTTGAAGCCAAACGAACTGGCTGAGATGATGGAACATAGTATTTTAAACAAGAGAACGAGAAAGACGTTTATGGATTCCATGGTGGAGCAGGAAAAGACAAGGAAAATTGTTAACAAAACTAAAAGAGTTAGGAAAGTCAATGTGGAGCTTGGTAAATTTCTTTAGATAAATTTAATTTGAATATTGATTAATTCTTCCTTATCACTTCAATAACCGTATCAACAGCCCTTTCTGCATATTCTTTAGTTCTTTTCCTGGCCTGCTCCCACGTAATATTCGGCCCTGAAATTCCCAAAGCTACCGGCTTTTCATATTTTGCTGACAGGTCGAGCAGTTTTCTTGCAACGGAATGGGCAACAACCTGGTCATGGTCAGTGCCGCCCTTGATGACAGTTCCAAGTGTTACAACGCCGTCAATATTTTTATCTTTTAGTAATTTACTTACAGCAAATGGAATTTCAAAAGCGCCCGGAACTTCAACAACTTTTACTAATTTGGATTTTTGCTGCTTTATCTTTTTTTGAGCCGCCAAATTCATTTTACAAGTTATTTCGGAATTAAATCTTGAAACAACAATCGCTATTCTTTCGTTCATTTTGTCAAATATTTCCTAAAATTTTATAGGGCCGGCATCTTCCCTGCCCTGCCTTTTGCCGGTGCCGGCATACTTTGTAAGCTCCGTCTTGCCTTTTAACAACGCAATTGCATTCAAAGCATGCTTGGTCACTCTATTCTTTGCGATTTCGAAAAGCTCCTTCTCAGTTTTTGCCTCATCCATGTGGACAAATGCCTCTATGATATGCTTGCTAGCCATTAATTGAACTGCCTGCAGTCCCAATGAAGCCTCATGAGAGCACTGCTTGTCTATCGGCATAGGGCCGGCCATTCCCAAAGCCAGTACAATATCACATTTGTATTTCTCGAAAAGAATCTTGCAGGCAACAGGCAAATCCTTCATGCCAGGAACCGTGTAACGCTCGATTTCCGCATCTGAATTTTCCTTAATTTTATCAATAGCAAAAGATGCCATGTCAACTCTTGCAAAATTCGTGTCCGCAATTCCTATTTTTGCCATTTTAGTTTATTAATTCAATTTTTATTTTATCGCCGTCAGCCAATTTAAGCTCTGATTTAAGATGTACGGGAGCGATAAACTCCATAATATCTTCGTGCTTGTTTATGTCCGGCATTATTATTGCGCCGCTGATATTTTTAATTTTCGCCTTACGGCAATTTGCACTTCCAAATGTTTTGCCGCCTTTTTTGAATCCTTTTATGTTTATCGGAAGGTAATTTTTTAATGAATCAAACTGCTGTTTTGCAACTTTAACATTCAAAGTTCCCGGATAAGCTTCAAAACCAAGATTTTTTTTTATTTCCTGCTTGTAATGCGGCATTGACATGAATACGGCCCCCTCTCCAAGTCCTTTAACAATTATTCCGCTAATATCTGCGTTTCCACCGCCCATAGCAAGCAGGTACATATTTTTGCTTATAAAGCTTATGGCAAAATTATTTGATTACATATTTTTTATTATTTAGGGAGGGGATGTTTTGATTGCACTAAATATGTTATTGATAGCCCTCCACCCACCCTTACAAGTGAATTAATCTTGTGCCTTTAAGTTATGGCGCAAAGTTTTTAAAACTTGCAGTTATAATTATGTTTATGGGGAACAGAAAACTTCTGATTGTCGGCATTGACCCGGGAACTACAACAGCATATGCTGTCCTAGACATTGAAGGAAATTTAATAAAAACTGATTCTTCCAAAAATCTTGACTTAAATCAGCTGATTTCTGAAATAATTGAGATTGGTAAGGCTGTGCTGGTTGGAACAGACAAGGCAAAAATACCGAACTTGGCTTATATGTTTGCGACAAGGCTTGGGGCGCGGGCTGTTAATCCAAACGAGGACTTAAAGGTTGAAGAAAAAAGAAAAATGATTTCCGGCTTCAAAGTTGGCGATATCCGCCAGGCTGATGCCCTGGCTGCTGCGCTTTTTGCTTATAAAACGTCAAAGCCGCTTTTGAATAAAATAGATTCCTACGCAAAAGACTGCAAAAAACAGGAAATCAAAGACAAAATTAAGGAATTGGTTATCTTAAGAAGAATAAGCATCAAGAGTGCTGTTGGAATAATAGAGGAGAAAAATGAAGAAGACAGGATAATAGAGAAAGTCATCACAGAAAGAAAATTAAGCGAGAATGATTTTTTGAAATTGTACAATAAATTAAAAAATTATGAATCCGAAATTAGGCTAATAAAATCACACAATAACAACCTGAATAGTCAAATAAAAAACTTGGAGAAAAGTAAAAACAGCGAAATTAAAGTTAAGAAAAATAAAAAGCTGCATGATTTTCGGGAAAAAAGGATTTTCTCGCTTGAAAATTATATTAAATCCGGGAATAAAGAAATGGACAATCTAAAATCAATAATCGGAAATCTCAATAATAAAATTTCAAACATAAGCAATTTTTATGTTTTGAAAAAGCTCGACACACTGGGATTGCAGGAATTTAATTACAAGAATAAAGTTTTAAACATTAAAAAGAACGATATTGTTCTTGTTGATGACCCAAACATTGTAAGCAATGAGGTTGTTGAATTATTAAGAGAAAAAATATCCATAATTGTGTATAATAAGCCCTTAAGCCCGAAAATAGAGAACAGCCTGCCTTTTGTTTTCATGAATTCAAAAAACCTGAAAATTGACGAGGACAGATATTTTGGGTTTGCGGACAAAAAGCATTTTGAAGCGGAAAAGGGCAAAGCAAACTGGATTGGCAAAATTGTAAGCGACTATAAATTTGAGAAAATGGGATTAATCCCTCCTTAAGTCTTCGCTCCTTATCTTTATTTTCTTTCCTGTTTTCAAATCCATTGCAAATATTCGGTTTCCCACCTGAAGGAGCTTAACTTCATCTCCCCTGATTTTGACAATGTCGCCTCTCTTGTACTTTAAAGGCCTGAAAAAAACATTGACCCTGTACAAATCCCTTCCTTCCTTGCTCCTTGTGTGAAGCTTTGCGCTCATTTTCATCTCTCCGCCAAAGCTTTCCTTCAGTTTTTTGCCTAAAATCCTGATAAACTTCTGCGATGTAATGTATAAATCCATACCGTTGGAAAGCTTCACTTTCTTCGTGACCGCAACATCCCCCCTTTTCTTGATCTGCCTGCTTACAAAATCCAGAATTTCGTCATTCACATCCCTAAGCTGCAGTATTCCCTGATAATAATTCGGCCTTGCGAACATGGGCTTTTCTGAGGTTTCCTGTTTCATGTTATCTGCTTATCAAGCGGAGTATATAAGCTTATTTTTATGTTTGGCTGTTTTGCTATGGTTCTTCAAAGTAAAATTAAGTAACTTTTTATTTTTCAATTGATGAAGCAACAATAATGATGGCCTGTGATTTTTGGCATATATTTAATATCATCAATAAATGCAAACCTTTTTATTCTTTTTGACATGAATCCGGGAAATGGCAAATTGGAAGAAGGCACTTAAGCAGGTATGGAATTTCATATGGAATGATGACAGCATCTGGAGCTGGCTTGCCAATATTGCATTGGCGTTTATTCTGATTAAGTTCATCGTTTATCCCGGACTGGCTTTTGCGCTTGCCACAACCCACCCTGTTGTTGCCGTTGTAAGCGAGAGCATGGAGCACAATGCTGATTTTGACAATTACTGGGAGAACGCAAAAGGGTTTTATGTTGCAAATAACATAAAGAAAGAAGATTTTGTGAATTTCCCGCTGAAAAACGGCTTCAGGAAAGGGGATATAATGATTCTTAAGGGCAAAAATGCCCAGGATATTAAAATTGGAGACATAATAGTTTTCTGGAGCGCGAGGCGGGATCCAATAATACACAGGGTGGTCAGGAAATGGCAGGAAAGCGGAGTTTATTACTTCCAGACCAAAGGGGATAATTACGTTACTAATCCCACATCGATAAAAAGCTCCATGCTTGATGAAACAAGAATAAGCCAGGACAAGGTTATAGGGAATGCTGTATTCAAGATTCCGTTCCTAGGGTATATAAAAATCTGGTTTGTTGAGTTTGTGGCTAATCCTGTAATGAATTTGCGGAATTCTGCCTGAAAAGGTTAAGTTTATATATAATTAGTAAAATTTCCAGTACTGAAATGTTCTGCCCAAAATGCGGCGCAATACTTGTGCCAAGGAAAGAGGACAGCAAGAAGATGTTTGTATGCTCCTGCGGCTATAAAACGTCCAATCTAGAGGCAGCTACAGTAAAAGAAACGATGATTAAGAATGACAAGATTGTTGAAGTTGTGGACAAGGGCGAGCTTCAAACTTTGCCTAAAACCACGGTAGAATGCCCAAAATGCGGCCATAAGACAGCATATTTCTGGCTTGTGCAGACAAGAGCAGGCGATGAGCCTGAAACCAAGTTCTTAAGATGTGAGAAATGCGAGCATACTTGGCGGGATTATGATTGAGAAGGCGGATTTTGCCGCGCAATATAATCTTTGACTATTTGGTCAATAGCTGGCATCCTAAATGGCTTCATTAAGAAATGACCTTCTGCAACCTGCTGCGCTTCCTGCATGTCAGGCGCATAGCCAGACATTATGTAAGCTTCAGAGCCTTTTGCTGTTGCAGCTCTATAAACTTCAATGCCACTTGGAGCTTGATTCAAATCAGTAAAAACTAAATTATAAGGTTTCTTCTCCAATAAATCTAGCCCTTCTTGTGTAGTTGCTACCATATCAATAGTGTTGATGCCATTTCTCTTCAAAACTGCCCCTATAAGACTAGATATAGACGCTTCATCATCCACTAAAAGTGCCGTTAATTCTGCCGGTGAGTTTGCCATAGTAATTATGAGTAAACTCCTCTTTATAAACCTTTCTATTTTTATCATTGGAAAGTAGTAAATATTGGTATGACAAAGTATTTATTGGTAATCAGTTAAGTTAGCTTATGGGCTCAAATAAATTCAAAGTCATAGTAAAGCCAAATTCAAAAGAAAACAAGATAATTGAGTTTAACAATGAAAGCAATACTTACAAGATTCAGATTAAAGCAAAGCCGGAAGACAACAAGGCAAATATTGAATTAATCAAGTTTCTTTCAAAAGAGCTGAAGAAAAAAGTCAGAATCACTTCGGGCTTTAAGTCAAAAGAGAAAATTGTTGAGATTGCTGAGTGAACAACAAAGTATTTATAATAAGCCAAACAAATTATTAAAAAAAGAGGTTTAGACAATGCTTCAGCTATTCAAGCCAAAATCAAAAGATATAGACATTCTTCCGCCGCCTCCGCCTTTTCCCACGTTGGATTTTGAAGAAGAGCCAAAGGGAATATCCAAACCAGTTGAATTCGACAAGCTAAAGCAGGATTTTTCCCAGAATGTAACTGAATTTCATGAATTGCTGGATGGTTTGGACAAATCACATCCAAAAAATAAAAAGATTTCCGCCAAGCAGAAGAAGCTTTCCAAAAAAGAGCTGAAAAGGCTCAGGAAGCTGAAGCAAAAGAAAGAAGCCAAATCGCTGAAGAAATCCGAAGAAAAGCATGTTGAGGATATTGACCATGTCGAAAAGCTCTGGCTGCAGGACTTTGATGATTTTCAGGATTTGGGGATTGATAATCTAGGTTTAGAAATGGGTAACGATTTGAAAAAACCGAAAAAAGGAAAATCTTCAAAAAAAGAGAATGAAATAAAATTTCCCGATACTCTTGATGAGCTGGATGTGGATTATGTGAAACCCGTGCCGGAGGCAAAAACATCACAAAGCCAAAAGCCAAAAGAGATTGAAGACGCGAAAAAGGAGATACAGAGCGCGATAGAAAGCATAAGGAAACAGGAAAAGCAATCTTTCTTCGGCAGGCTGTTCAGCGCCAGGCCCAAATCTGGAGATTATGAGCAGAACACGAGAATTGAGATTAAGCAGAATGCAGTTCAGGAAGATGATATTTCCAGAATACAGAAAAGCATAAGCGATGCAAGAGACGCCCTGATGAACTCCAATCTCGAGGCTGCAAAAAGAAAGTACATTGAAGCGATGCAGATTTACAACCAGATAAAGCCGGAGGAGCAGGCTAAAGTTTACAATGACATTAAGAATTTATATTCAGAGAGAAAAAACGCTGAAGAAATGAAAGTTTAAATTTAATTCTATAAGCCATACTTTCAAAACCTTATTAAATCCTTAAGCAATCTCAGAGTTATGGGAAACGGGCTTTTTATTGTTGTGGACGGCATTGACGGCTCAGGGAAGAGCGAGATAATAAAGATGCTGCACAATTATTTGTTTTCTAAGAATAAAAAATACAGGATATTGACAACAAGGGAGCCGACCAACGGAAAATACGGCAATCAGATAAGGGAAATGCTTAGGAATGAAAAAGACCCCAAAAGCAGCAGCGGCAAACTAATGGAGCTGTTTGTCAAAGACCGCGAAGAGCATTTGAAAAATACAATTGAGCCGTTTCTTAAAAATTCAAATGAAAATGAACTGAATATTGTTTTATGCGACAGGTATTATTATTCAACAATTGCTTTCCAGGGAGCGCAGGGGCTTGATATTAATGAGCTAATAAGCAAAAATAAAAATTTCAGAAAGCCCGATGCAGCTTTTATTCTTGATGCTGATCCGGAGCTTGCGCTTAAAAGAATTGAGTACCGGGAAAAGGAAAAGTTTGAGAAGCTTGAATTTATGAAAAAAATAAGGGCAAATTTCCTGAAACTGCCCAGCTTATTGAAAGACAATATAAAAATAATAAACTCAAACAAAACTTTGGGTGAAGTTTTTGAAGATATAAAGAAAGAAGCGGATAAAATGATATAATCAGTCTACCGGCTTTTCTTCATCAGTTTTCATTTCCAAACTTTCTTCCGCAGAAAAGCTTGCAAGCTTTGTGTTTTTCTGTATTGTCTTGTATCTTATCGGCTTGCTTGTATCTTTTGACATAAACCCACCTCTTTTCAGTCCAATCCTGTGCTTCCGAATCCGCCTTCGTTTCGTGTTGTAGGGCCTAATTCATCCACTTCCTCAAAAACAGCCTCTTCAACCTTTGCGAAAACCATTTGTGCAATCTTTTTGCCTTTTTCTATTTTATATGCTTTATCGCTGAAATTAATCAAGGGAACTTTTATCTCACCCCTGTAGCCTGAATCTATTGTCCCAACAGAGTTTGCGTGGCTTATTCCATGCTCGATTGCCAGGCCGCTTTTTGGCCTTACCTGGGCCTCGTATCCGTGAGGTATCTCAATCTTGATGCCAGTGCTAATTAACTTTCTTTCCATGGGCTTCAACACATAATCTTCTGCAGAGTACAGGTCTACTCCCGAATCTCCCTTGTGGACATAATGCGGAGTTTTGACGTCAGCGATTTTTTTGATTTTTACATTCAACATCTTAGCACCAAGAAAACAGTATTTTCTGTGATTAGGTGATATTTAAAGTAATCGTATTTTTAAAATATAGATTTTGGAAGTATAGTTTGGGCAAGATAGGTTGATTATTCTTTCTGCCTGAAAGAAAAGATGGAAGTTAAGTTGTGCTCAAGAACTTGGCCGTTTAAAGCGTCAATTTTTATGTTTAAAGTGTTAAAAGCTTCAGTAACATAGGTTAGGTTCCAAATGTTGCCAAACTCAGGCAGGTTTTGAAGTATGGCTATTGTCTTTATGCTCCTGTCCTTTGGAAAATTGCTTTGCTGGAACTCGTTTGCCTTCTGCATTATGGTATCAAATGGCAGCTTAATTTTATCAACATCAACTTTGTTAATCTTTGTCTCTTCGCGCTTGAACACGTCCTCTTCGTGCCTCACATTGACAATGCCGCCAGCTATGGCAAAAGTGGTTATTTTATCGTTCTTTGGATTGTAAAAACCGAACTGCCATTCGTCTTCCTTCATTTCCTGAGGTATTTTGAAGGCGTATGAGAAGTAAGTTCCTTTGCTCTTGTGCTGCCATTTTTTGAAATCCCTATTAGCTTCCAGCTTCTCCAATGCAGGCTTTATATCCATAGATGTGCCGGAAAACTTAAAATTTATATATATTTGGGTTTTAACGTAAATTAGAGGGGATTTGGGGTTAATTGATTAAATGGCAGAATTTTAAATTCATATGGATTAAAAAAGAATAATTAAATAAATCAATAAAAAATAATGAAATTAAAATGATAACCGCAGACGTCAAATTAATGCTGAAGAAACAGCAGTATGAGGTTGTCGGCAGCCATTCCAGAGTCAAGACATGCCACTGGACTAAAAGCGACTTAAAAGGGGAAGGGGGCTGCTACAAAAATAAGTTCTATGGTATCAATTCCAGCCAGTGCGTGCAGATGACTCCAACATTTGTGTGCAACAATGCATGCGTGTTCTGCTGGCGAGATTTAAGGTACCATACGCAGCCGGCTATGGAAGGCGGAGTCGATGACCCAAGGGATATTGTTGAGGGCTCGATTGAGGCGCAGAGGAAATTATTGTCAGGATTTGGCGGCAATCAAAAGACAACCGATGAAAAATTTGAAATGGCAATGAATCCGCAGCATGTTGCAATTTCTTTGGACGGCGAGCCTACTTTGTATCCAAGGCTGCCTGAACTGATTAAGGAATACAAGAAAAAAAACTTCTCTACTTTTGTAGTGAGCAACGGATTGCTGCCGGAAAGGATTGAAAGATTAATCGAAGAGCCGCCCACTCAGTTATATATTTCAGTTGACGCCCCGAATGAGGAATTGTTTAACATAATTGACCGCCCAATCATTAAAAATGCGTGGCAGGGGTTGTATAAGACATTAAGCATGCTGCCTGAAATTCGCAAAAAATCCAGAACTGTTTTGAGGTTTACTTTGATAAAGGGATTGAATATGGCTTATCCGGAGCAATGGGCGGAAATAATAAAATTAAGCCAGCCGATGTTTGTTGAAGTCAAGGCATACATGTGGGTCGGAATGTCACGGGAGAGATTAGAGCAGGCGAATATGCCATTGCATGATGAAGTCAAATCATTTGCGGAGGACATTGCCAAATTTTCCGATTATAAATTAATTGATGAACACGAGCCTTCAAGAGTGGTTCTCCTGATGAAAGAAGATTTTGAAGGAAGAGTTATGAAGTTTGAGTAAAGGATAGTTGTTTTATAATTCTAGGACCCTCCAGCTTGAAAAATCATTTGGTTTATACTGGTACTTTTCTTTGTCATTTATGAAGAAACTCTCACCTCTTGGGATTAGAATGCCACCATAAACTTTTTTTTCTTTTTTGTTCTGTTCTTTAATGTATTTTTGCAAAGCTTCTGCTTTTGGACCTGCTTTTTCAGCATGAATCCCTTCTTTAGTGTCAAATAATCCTATTATTCCATCTTTAAATTTTACAATAAAATCAACATAAAATCCTCGTTCAATGCCGAATTCGTCAATATATGGTATAGCAAAATACCTCTTTTCTGATTCCCTGTTTTTATACCACCATTCAACTTTGTTAGAAGAGTCTAATAATGCCATAAGTAACTCTTCTGGTTCGCTTTTCTTAACAATAAAGAAGGGCATCATAATAGACCTTAAGTGAACCTCTTTCTTTGCATTACTCTTGTAAGAGTCTATTAATGGAACCTCCCATTTTGGTTCGTATATCCTTTCCTTCTGCTCACTAAGTTTTTCAACAATTTCAGAATTATATCTTTCCTTTGCTTCGATTATAACTCCTTCAAAATACATTCTATTTTCTTTAGCCAGCACTATCCTCTGTACTTGCGGATCATATTTGTCTATCTTGTATTTTTGCTTGAAAAATAAATATATGGCTGTTTTCATTCTATCGCTTGAATCAAGCGGCGCATAAGGAGAACAATTTTGAATGATAAATTTGTCAAATATTTGCTGCAATTCATTTTCATTCAGCTTTACTTCGATATGTCCTTTATGTTTTACTTCACCCATTTTATCAGGGTCTACTATTTTACCATCTGCTATTATTGGCATTGTTATTTTTTCTGGTTGAGCAGTTATTTTTTTCTGCAATCCGGTCTTTTCTGCTACTTGCATGAATAATTTTGGAAATTCTCCAGAAAGCCTTGTTCTTTCTCTTTGTCTTTTGAGATAGACTGAAGGCAATTCAATATTTTTGTACTTCTCATTATCCCTTTTTGATTCATAAATTGTAATATAGTCTTTTGCGTAGTCTTCAGTTACTTCAATGTTAGGTAAATTTGTAAAGACAAATCCTTTGTTTAAGTCATCTGAATCATAGTATTTTAACTCAGGCATTCTCATTATTCTTCCGATTGTTTGGATTGTGAATGTAAAACTCTTGGATTCCCTGAAAATCACAAGAATTGCGGCTCTTGGGCAATCCCAACCTAATGCAATTGCCTGCTTGAAAACCAAAACCTCAACTTCATTATCGTTTTTGTCTATATTTGCAAGGTTATCTGTTTTCTCTTCTGAAAGCCAAACCGCAAGCTTTCCATTCTCTTCAGTAATGTTGAATTTCCCTTTTAAGATTTTAAGAACGTCATCTTTCTTATTGAGTAAATTACCTTTGCTGTCTGGTAATTGAATGAGAACTAAAGGGTTTATATTCGTATCTTCTTTTTTGTATAATTTCTCCAATTCTTTTCTCTTATTCAATGCTTGTTCGATAACGATTGTATCGGAATCTTTCGGACCCACTTTAAGAGTTAAGAATTCTGGGTTTATTGCTATCTCGGATTTTATCATCTCTTCTTTTTTAACGCTATCCAGATATACTTTTTCTATCTCAGAAACATTTTCCTTTAAATGAGGTGTTGCAGAAACTTCAATTGTTACTTTTGGGCATATTGTTTCAATTAATTCTTTTGATTTGTCAGATTTTGCTGTATGGTGGCTTTCGTCAATTATTAAGATAATTTCTCTGCCATCCTCTTTTGTATTTTGTATAATATTGCTTAGGTTGTTATCTTGCTCATTATCTTTTACATAGAGGTTTATGTCTTTTTTGTTGATGCTATGCCAGTTTATGAATAGGATTTCGTTCTCCCCTATTTTTCTGTCTTCCAAGTCTTCAAAATATGAGCATTCAATTAATCTATCGTCTTCATAGTATTTTTCCAGCTTCTCTTTGCTTTGTTCATGGAGCATTCTTACAGAAACCCAGACAAAAGAAATCTTCTTGCTGCTTTTTGCCAATAATTTTAGCATTTCTGAAACCATTAATGTTTTTCCAGAGCCTGTTGGAGATTGGAATACTACAATTCCTGGCTCTGTGCTATTGAGCACAGTTTCCACTTTTGCTTTTAGGCTTTCAACCGATTTTTTTTGGTAATCTCGTAAGTCAATCATTTGAATATCCTCTTATAGACGTTTAAAATAACTGATGGAATTGGCTTCAATTCTACTAGATTTTTGATGTCTTCAAATTCCTCTTCCCTTGCACTTTCATCAAGCGAGAAAACGTAAACAATAAATTTCCTTTTTGATTTTTTTACTTCTTTCTTAAAAACTTCAATTCCATCATCTTCGTATACAATTCCTAGATTTTTTCCTTTGCTGTTTGAGAAAATCTTGAAGTCATTACCTTTCATGACTTCATCAAAACAATCTTCTTTCAAACATAACATTTCTGTTGACTTATCAACAAGCCGTTTCTTATTCCTGTCCGTAGGATTAGCATCAACAAAGCCTGTACGGAAGTATTTGAGGTTGCCATCTAATTTGTATTCTTTTATCACTTTGTTTAATCTTGGATAACAAACGTGAGTGCATATTTCATTTTCATTATTAGTACAAAGAATAAATTTTCTTTTACCGTCATCTTCTTTATTCAGTTCCAAAATTGCTTGCCCAGTTGTACCAGTACCTGCAAAAAAATCCAATACTATAGAATCTTTACCTTTTGGACTTATATAGGTAAGGTATTTCATAAGCTCAGTATTTTTAGGATATTTAAATATTAATTCTCCAAATATTTCTTTTATCTCGTCATTACCTGCGCGAGTTCCACCAAAAAGAGGTAAAACACTTCTAGGTCTTTTTCCTCTTTCTTCTCCAGAAATGATAAAATAAGTTTTAGTCATTATCTTCCAAGAATTGGTTTTATCTTTTCTGAAAATAATTTCATCATTTTTTAATCTTTTTTCGAATTCTGTTTTTGACAATCTCCAAATTGTAGGCGGCCATATTTCAGTACCATCCGGCGATTTTATAGAATATCTCAAATTTGGTCTATTCGAATCTATCCCTGATTTGTATAAACTGTCTAAATAATATCCGCCTCGTTCCTGAAAGTGTCTATCTTTTAGTTTGAATTTTGATTTATATTCTTCCGATTGTTTTTCAAACAGAGGTGGCAATTTTTGAATATTTTTTGCGTATATTAGGATATACTCATGTTCATTTGCAAGGTGTTTGTTATCGTTGCCGCCACCTATTTTTGATTTCCATATAAAAGGACCAATAAAATTATTTTCCCCTAAGATTTCATCACATAATAATTTTAATTGTGAATATTCATTGTCATCAATAGATACAAAAAATATTCCTTTCTCTGATAACAAACCCTTTGCTAATTTCAGTCTCTTATTCATGAAAGAAAGCCATTTACTATGTCTAAAACTATCTTCAGCATCTATAATCTTATCATTATAAACAAATCCTTCATTCCCAGTATTATACGGCGGATCGATGTAGATTACGTCTATTTGTCCTTTGTGAGTGTAATTCAGTACAGAAAGCGCATGGTAATTATCCCCTTCAATTAGGATATTGACAGGTTTCCCCTTATCAGTCTCTATTTCTTTGGTTTTATCTTCAGTTAAGACAGGCAGTTTTTCCTTGCATAATTCTGCGACCTGTTCTAGCTTGTCCTCCCAGACTATTCCGTACTTCTTCCTCTTTTCGAGCTTTTTTATCTCTTCAACCAGCTCCTGCTTGGACCATTCGGAATAGTTCTTCTTTACCATCTACATCGATATAACGATGTAGCATTTATTTATAAATGTTTACAGGCTTTATTGATGATTTTTGAATTTGCTGAACTAAGATGTATATTGGAAGTGTTAAAAACTCTTAATGCTTCCAAGTCAAAATACTCTAAGATGTTCAAAAAAACAAAGGTTTCCCATACTACTCTTCAATCTGTTTTAAAAGAGCTTACAGAAAAAGGATTTATCTTAAAGTATAATACAGGCCATCAAAAAGTCGATTATGAAATGACTCAAAAAGGCAGAAAGTTATTGTCAAATTTGCTGCAATTAAAGGATTTAGTCAGTTAATTTTTGTTTCAAACCTCAACAAGCTTCCCAAACGGCCCCGGATTAATAACTTTAGTATTTTTTATTTTATCTTCTTTTCCGAAATTTTCATGCAAATGACCGGAAACTGCCAAATCAATGCTGTATTTTTCTATGAATTGCCTGAAGGATTTGTTGCCGACATGATTTTTGCCCAGCCTGTCAAGTTTTGTTCCGTAAGGCGGGGCGTGAGTTATTAGAATTATCTTTTTGTCTTTATTTTCTTTTATTATTTTTTTGAATCTGGATTTTGCTATTTTCTCAAACTCCTTGTCAGTCATTGAAAATCCGCCGCCGCCAAAACCCAAAAACAAGAGATTGTTTTCAATATGATAATTTTTATGTATGAAAATAATATTTTTGAATATTTTTGAATATTTCAAAAAAGTAGAGTCGTCCTCATGGTTGCCGTGGACCATTATGATTTTTTTGCCTAACCTGTTTAATTTTCTCAGAATTATTCCGATTCCGTGCTCGAAAATTGAAATGTCTCCGGCGCAGACCAGCAAATCCGGGTTTTGGGCTTTGATTTTCTGCTCAATTCTTTTTAGCGCTGTTTGGGAGCCGTGGATGTCAGCGAAAGCTAAGAGTTTCATAATATTTGGAGAGTTCCCATTATATTTAAAAGTGATTATTGGGGCCTAGAAAATCACTTAAATTTAAAAAGAATATGCTGTTCCTATAGTCTATGGTATTAGAACAGATTGTAAAGAAAAACGTGCCATTTGCTGGGGAGCATCAAAGGCATGGTGCTTTAGCGCAAGGTAGGGTCCAATTGCCAAAACCCCTAACTGAAACCTTAAGAGAAAGGCAGTGCGTACTTGGAAATGGAAGGCCCATAATATTTTACAGGCTGCATTTACATGCTCATCCTAAACATATTGAACTTACAGATTATTTAGATGAATCTGCCCAAAGTACCCTCTCGGATTACACCCATGCTAAAGTCGATGAACATGGGAGATTTGTTATCGGAGTAGAAGAACTGAACCGCGTTGGGTTTACAAGAAGTTCAACAGAGGCCATACCAATAACCTATGTTGGTAAAAGGCATAAAGTCTTTGTTTATAGAACTGAGGATTATGAAAGCATGCCAAAACGACAAAGGGAACATGCGGCTTAGCCAATTAAAAATTATTTATTTATGTTACGCCAGAGAATAATAATCCTCCAACACAATCTCATCAACGTTCTCAAGGTTTCTCGCAACGTACAATCTCCCTTCCCCTATCTGGATTATTTTCTCTGCAAATTTTCTGCCTTTTTCGTCAAGGTTTATTCCTATCAAAGAAATCGTTATGCCGCTGCTCCTTGCCATTGACACTTCTTCCAAAGTCAATTTTTCGGGCTCGTCCCCTTTTGTAGGAAGCGCGTCAGTGATTAAAATTAGGTGCTTGGTTATATTCTCGCTTGGAAATATCTCAATTGCCTTCCTTATTGTTGCAGCAATGTCTGTCTCTTTTGACGCCTTTATTCTAGTGATTTCCTTCAGCAATCTTGTAAAATCCGAAGTTGGCTCAACCACTTCCTTTATTTCGGAGCCAAAAACAATAAGCCCGACTTTATCTTTTTCGTTTATTGCCTTGTAAGCCAAAGCGATGCCCGCTTTTTTGCATGCTTCAATCTTCTTTCCCTTCATCGAGCCGGATGCATCAAGGCCGTAAATAATGTAAGTCTGGCCCTTGCTTTGCTTTTCAAAAACCTGCAGGTCTTTTCCGTCAAAAGCTGTATGGCCGCGCCTTAACGCGAGCTTCACGGATTTTTTCAGCGCGATATCACGGTACCGGTCGCCTTTTTTGTATAGCCTTGAATTTTCCTTTTCGCCGTAGATAAAAGATTTCTTGCTTATTTTTTCCCCGACAATTCCTTTCGGAACAATCTTGTCGAGCTCTTCAAAATAAAGCACCAAAGACGCAAGCTCAATCCCTTTTTCCGACAGCGAGTTGTCTTTTTCAACAAACCCTTCGTCTTTCAGCTCCTTGATTCTTTCCTGGATTTTTTCTTTTAGCTCTCGCTGGAATTCTGGAATGCCAATATTTTTCTTCACGTAGTCAGGCTCGTACCCGGAAACCAGCCTTATGATTGACTCGCCATAAATCTGCTTTGCAAGAGTGTAGTTTTTAACCAGCTGCTCAAACATCAAGTCCGGAGTGAAAGAAGACATGCCCTGATTGATGACGTCGCTGATTAATTTGCCAGTATCGATTACTTTTTTGTCGTTTTCAAGAACAGAATGCATCAGCTTGTCTTCAAGCTGCTGGAATGCGAGCTTTCCGGACAGTTCCTCTGCTTGGCTGAATTCTTTTAATTTAACGTCCTCGCTACCGGTAATCACTGCTTTCTTGCTCGTCCACCTGGTCCTGCCACTTGGTAGACTCAACATTCTTGTGGAATTGTTCTTTAAGATAGTTCTCTACAGTCTCCAAGTACCTGACAGACGGCTTCAGCCTTATTCTATGTGAGAGCACAGAAACAATGACTTCCTTTATGTCTTCAAACTGCACATTTTTTCTTCCTTTTAATAATGCATTTGACTGCGACCGCTCGTATAATCCGATTGAAGCCCTTACGCTGGGCTTTTTCTCGAGCTTTTCGTCATCTCTCAGCAATCTTACGAAATAAACAATAAGATTAAGCAATTCATCGCTGACATTCGCAACCTTTTCGCCCTTTTCCAAAATGATTTTCTTTTCCAGCTCGTTTGTTTCAGGATAATCCATGTACACAATATCAAACCTGTCAAGAAGAACGTCGCTTAATTTTTCTGTTGAAGAATCTTCGGGGTTCATCGTGCCGATGAAGATGAAGTCAACATCAAAATCTATATCATAGGAGCCTATTGTTGCCTTGCCTTCTTCCAATACCTGGAGCAATGCGTTTTGCAGCTTTTCAGGGCACCTGTTTAATTCATCAAAGAACAAAATTCCATTGTTTGCCTTGAAAATTTTTCCCGGTGTGAAAGCTTCCAGGCTTAAAGGCCCGAATTTCAGCGCCTTAATCGGGTCAATATCTCCCAATAAATCCTCAACTGTCAAGTCAGGGGAGCCCTGGATTCTGACAAATCTTTTGCTTCCTTCCAGCTTAGCTGTTTTTGATGATTTTTTCTGCTTGCAGGAAGGGCAGACCAAATTATCCGGAGTGCAATGATAATCACAATCTTCAATTACCTCAATAGAGGGCAATAATTTTGCCAAATTCTTCGCTATGGTTGTTTTTCCGATTCCTGGAGGCCCAACTATTATGATATGCCGGTTTGTCAATAATGCCGACTTTATTCCCTGCTTTGCAGAATCCTGCCCAAGAATATCTGCAAAAGGATCTTTGTTTTTCAGGAATGTTTCCTTTAGTTGCGTGCTTAGCATTTTGAGTTTATAGAGCACAAGGAGATGGATAAAAGGTTTATAAAAGTATGCCTATAACAGGCTCTGTCCTGAATGTCAGTTTTGGCATCTGCTTTCGTGAGCATTATTAATTTATGAAGTAACATCAGAAGGAAATTGCAATGGGAATTCTGATTATTATGAAAAAAATCGAATGCGAACTGATGCCAAAACCGAGCTGAAAGCGAGATTCGGGACAGAGTCCCTATAACAGCCTAATAACCCAAACCACAGCTCCGGCAACAACCGGAATGATCAGATTGTCATCAACCTGCTCTGCGCCGATTTTTATTTCAACTGCTTCTACAATCATTGCAATCAAAGATGCTAAAAATGCCTCGTGCCACGGCAGAAACATCCATGCTCCGATAAATCCTGCAATAAATCCTGCAATTGTCCCTTCAAGAAATTTTTTATTGGACAAAGGGTGTTTTGTTCTGCCGTAATGCAAGCCGAATACGTGCGAAACTGAATCGCCAAAAGCCAGGACCATTATTGACGCCATTGCTATATCTTTTGAAAATAAAAAAAGAGAGAAATATACTCCTATAAAATAAAAAATCGTGCCTTTGCCAGGAAATGTTTCTATTTCTTTTTTTCTTTCAAATTTCTCCAGCAGATTGTAAATAACCAGAATTTTTGTTTTTCTGCTGATAATGGATAAAATAAGACCCACGATAATTAAAATTAAAATTAAATTTTTATCAATAAACCCGTACATCAGCAATAATACAATAACCAAGCCCAAAGCCAGGTGAAACATCTGCCTGCTTATTTCAAATTTTTTTTCCACTAGTTGTTTATTTTGCATTTTTTAGTGATTTGTTTTTATTATATAATTCCAGCAGGAAGTTTCCAATAAAATAACCTACTACTGCCCCGAACACAACATCACTCAAGTAATGAAAATCAAAATAGATTCTGCTGAAAGCAACCAGAAAGGCAAACGATGCCCAGAAAGTTTTTTGTTTTGGAAGATAAAATAATAAAATTGGAAGCAAAGAAAATACAATCATCGCATGCATGCTGGGAAACGAATAATCAATAATATTAAGCAAGGGATAATACAAAACATCCACTGGCCGCTGCCTTGATATAACTAATTTTAATATGAATGAAAAGATGAAGGAGATAACAAAGGCCGAAAATAATGATTTAATTATTTTTTTGCCTTTATTGTAAAGGATAATAAGGGGAATCACAAGCATAACCATCACAACAACTCCGAAATTGGTTATTATGCTCAGAATAAAGCCAAGAAAAGGGATTTTCAGATTATTGAATATCAGGCTTACCTGCTTGTCAAAAAAAGTGGAAAGATAGGACAAAATTGTTCCAACCAGCAAAAACACCAAGCTTTCTTTTTTTCTCATATCAGGTCTTCAATAATTGTTTTGTTTGAAATTGTCTTATCGGGCCATATTTTGCAGCCTGAGCTAATAGTTATGTTTTTTGCTTTTACGCTGTCTCCAACCACGGCTCCAAATTTATTTGTTTTTATCTCTTTGCCATTGACAATGGAAGTTGAATTATTTTTTGATTTTATTTTTCCGCTGAAATAAACATTTTCTCCGATAACCGAATCTTCAACAGTTGAACCTTTATCAACAACAGAATTATTCATTATTATTGAATTCTTAACAATTCCATTTATTGTGCAATTGTTCCCAACTGATGAATTTATTATTTTTTTATTGATTTTAGAATGTTTTCCAATAATGTTTTTGCCTTTTCTCAGGATTTTGTCTGCTTTCAGCAAATCCCAGGGGTATGCGATTGGAAGCCACTGTTTTGCCCTGATGCAGTGTATTTTTTCGCCTTTTGACAATAGTTTTATTGCGTCAGGCAGTTCAAATTCGTTTCTTTCGGATTTCTTAACCTGCTTCAGGCACCTGAATATTTTTTTATCGAAGCAGTAAAACGCAGCATTGGCCAGATTTGAAACAAAAGTTTTTGGCTTTTCAACAAAATCTTTCAGAAGTCCCCTTTCTTCTATAATCACGCCAAAATTTTGTGGGTCTTTAACAATTGTTGTCAAAATTGAGTATGGGTATTTGATGCAGTTCTTAATATCCCCATTAGAATAAATATCATCACCCATCATTAAAATAAATTTATCTTGGATATATGATTCTGCAACAGACAAAGCATGCGCGGTTCCCAATTGCTCTTTCTGCTCAACGTATTTTAATTTTATATTTTTGTATTTATTTCCGAAATATTTTTTTATCATTTCTTTTTTGTATCCAACAACCAGAATTACTTCATCCACAAATCCAATTAAATTATCCAGATTATGCTCAAGAATTGTTTTGTTTGCAGCCTTAAGAAGTGGCTTTGGCCTTGTGAGTGTCAAGGGATATGTTCTTGTTGACATGCCCGCCGCCAGTATTACCGCCTGCATTTTAGAGCACTTTAAGCTTTAGGGACTTGCTTCTTTCTTTGGAATAATCGGATTTAATTAACTCTTTTAATAAATCTTCAGGAAATAAAAATTCTCTTGAGTCAATTGCGCACACTTTCCCTGATTTTTCAAATGTTTTTTTGTGAACATTCCTGAAATTATCAACGTGCTGCTTCATCGCAAGAGGCGGGCCTTCTACTTCCACAGTTTTTGGCAGCGGCTCTTTGTTAAAAAGAAAATAAAAAAACGAATTGCTGTTCTTGTTCCATTCCCAATCGGACTTAATTATTTTAAAGCCGTGTTTTGCCAGCTGCTGGCTGAAAAATTCAAATGTTTTCATTAACTTGCTGCCTACAACATCTATTTTTCCGGTTAAAGGCTCCGCTTCTATAATTACTAATTTTTTGTCATTTGATTTCAGCCCTAAAAACAAAGATTTTAATTCTTTTTTCACAAAAAATTCCTTTGACGGGCTTTTCAGAAATCCTTTTGCAGCTTTTTTGAAAGCCTCAAATTTTTCCTGGCTTAATGCCGCTGCAGCATTCCTGCCTTTCTGAACCGGGTCTATGGCAATCAGCGGCGAAACTAATTTTGAAACATTCACTGTCTTAAAAACATCCTTTCCCCTGTAATATTTCTCCGCGTCCACGACAACTTTGCCATCCCACTTTGCCGCGCTTTTTATTAAATTCAGGAAAGAGCCGTAATATACCGTTAAAATTTCGCAAACATAACCTGAAAATCCCTTTATGTGGCTTTCCGCCCCATAAATATTATTTGCCTGGGCGAATTGCTTGGCCAGTTTTATTTCATTTACCTGCTTTTTGTGTTTTTTTACCCAGTTTGAGTGCAATGGGCTGACATCGGTTATGTTTTTCGCCTGCTCTGCTTTTGAAATTTTTAATATGGGAACAATTTCGAACGTAAAATTAGTTTCCTTTATCTGAAAATAATCCCTTGAGCCGTGTAATTTTATTATCTTCTTGAATTTTTTGTTCAGAATTTTTTCCAAGACATCCGATATCTTATCGCTTTTATCCTTGTATTTCTTATAATCGAACAAGACAAAAATATCTGCATCAAAAGTTTTCAGCCAGGTACCTTTCGCTCCCGAGCCGCCCAGAATTGCTTTTTTATCTTTCTGGCCCTGGTTTATTTTTTTTATTATATCATTCAGCCTTGCGAATATCTCATTCTCGTAAGCTTTATCAGGCTGGATTTCTTTCAGGACTTCATTCAGGATTAACTTGACATTTTTCATAATGAGAAATCAAATTTGAGTTTATAAAAAGGTTTGGGTTTTTAATTTTGTTCTTCGGCGCCATTATTTCCATTTCCATTTTCCCTCGGCACTTTGACTGTGGCAACAACTTTATCATTTGCCTCAAGCTTCATTATTCTTACGCCCTGCGTGTTTCGGCCGATTACGGAAATGTCAGTTGACGGAACTCTTATGATAATTCCGTTTTTGCTGATAAAAATAATATCGTCGTTGTCGGTTACTGAGCATATTGAAACAACGCTTCCGTTTCTTTCGCTGCATTGGATGTTAATGACCCCCGAGCCGCCTCTGTTGATTAACCTGTATTCTGAAATCTGCGTCCGCTTTCCGTAGCCGTTTTCTGTGATGGTAAGCAACGTCCTTTCATCTGATGCAACTTCCATTCCAACAACTTCGTCCTTATCGCTTAATTTTATTCCACGAACGCCCTGAGCTGACCTTCCTGTCGGCCTTACGTTTTTTTCCTCGAACCTGACCGCGCTCCCGTCTTTTGTTGCCAGAATAATCTGCTGGTTCCCATCGGTCAATGCTACGTTGATTAGCTCGTCCTTGTCATCCAAGGTGATTGCAACAATTCCTGTTTTTCTTGGGTTGCTGTAAGCCATAAGCTCTGTTTTCTTTGCCGTTCCGTTTTTTGTGGCCATAATTAAATAATGCTTATCATCGAATTGCCTTACCGGAACAAATGCAGTTACAAACTCATCGCTTGACATCTGAAGCAGGTTAACGATTGCTTTTCCTCTCGCAATCCTGCTCGCTTCCGGAAGGCTGTAAACTTTAAGCCAGTGCACTTTCCCCTTATTTGTGAAGAACAGGATGTATGAATGCGTGCTTGCCACGAAAAGGTCTTTTACTATATCTTCGTCCTTTGTTCCGGCGCCCATGACTCCTTTTCCGCCCCTGTGCTGCAGCTTGTAAGTCTGCAGCGGCAATCTCTTAATGTAGCCGGAATTTGTGATTGTAATTACCATTTCCTCGTCTTTTATCAAATCCTCTGTTTCCAAATCATTCTCTTCGCTGTCAACAATTTGTGTCCTTCTCCCGTTGTCATATTTTTGCCTCAGCTCTGAAAGCTCCTTCTTGATTATGTCCAGAATCTTCTGCGGATTTGACAAAACAGATTCAAGCGCTTCAATCAGCTTCAGCAAATCCACGTGCTCATGGTTTATTTTTTCCTGCTCAAGAGAAGTTAATCTCTGCAGTCGCATTTCCAAAATTGCAGTTGCCTGCTCTTTTGTAAGATTAAAATTTGTGATTAATGATTGTGAAGCGGTTTCAACCGATTTAGACTCTTTGATTAATTTTATTACGTTGTTTATGTTTTTTAATGCTATAATCAATCCTTCCAAAACATGCGCCCTGACCTGCGCCTTATTCAAGTCAAACAAAGTTCTTTTTCTTACAACGTCCTTTCTGTGCTCGATGTAATGATGAATCAGGCTTTTTATGTTCAAAACTTTCGGCTCATTATTCACAAGGGCAAGCATGATTATTCCAAAAGTTGTCTGCAGCCTTGTATGCTGGAATAATTGGTTAAGTACGACGTTTGCGTCTGCATCTTTTTTCAGCTCGATTACTATCCTTATTCCGTGGCGGTCTGACTCGTCCCTTAAATCGGAAATCCCGATTACTTTTTTGTCCCTGACCAAATCTGCCATTTCTTCAATGAGCTCGGATTTGTTGACCATGAAAGGTATTTCATTCACAATGATGGTTGGCGTTTTTTTGTCCTGCTCAATTGTGGTTTTTGCCCTTACGAGAATTTTGCCGCGGCCTCTTGAATAGGCATCTTTTATTCCGCTTCTTCCGAAAATCAAAGCTCCTGTCGGAAAATCCGGGCCCTGAATCAGCTGCATTAATTCCTCAATTGTTATTTCCGGATTGTCAATCTGCTTTATCGTGGCATCAATAACTTCACCAAGATTATGCGGAGGAATGTTTGTTGCCATTCCTACTGCAATTCCGGAGCTTCCGTTAAGCAGCAAGTTGGGAAGCTTTGATGGAAGAACCAGCGGCTCGGTTGTGCTATTGTCAAAATTTGGAACCATCTTAACGGTTCTTTTGTCTATATCCGCTAGCATATCTTCCGCCATTTTAGTTAATCTGCATTCGCTGTATCTCATTGCGGCTGCTCTATCCCCGTCTATTGAACCAAAATTTCCTTGCCCATCAACAAGAGGGTAGCGCAATGAAAAATCCTGTGCCATTCTAACTATTGAGTCATAAACTGCCACATCACCATGCGGATGAAAATCGCTGAGAGTTCTCCCTACGACAAAGGCGGATTTTCTAAAAGGCTTATCATGGGTTAGTCCTGCATTCCACATCGTAAAAAGAATTCTTCTGTGAACTGGTTTTAAGCCGTCCCTTACATCAGGCAAAGCCCTGCCAACTATAACCGACATAGAATAATCAAGATAGCTCTGCTTCATCTCATCGTTGATTAAGCGCGGCATTATTCTTGCGCCTAGTTTTGCTTGGTTTTCTTCTGCCATTTTAGTAGAAATTCATATGTCCTTTGTCGTCTATAAAATGGTAGTTGAGAGGATTTATAAGGGTTGTGTTTTTGACTTAATTTCAATATGGAAATTTTCTATATAGAAAACAAGTAAAATATCATGTTAAATCTTCTTAACAACATGCTGGCTTGCGTTAAAATTATGCCCGCAATAAACACATCTTTTCTTTTTTCCAGAAAGATGTCCCTCTTTAGACTGATACTTCATCCTATTATTACACTTGGGGCAT